>OLNU01000018.1_pt1 | contig 191076 bp, 166 predicted proteins | sample 1672241 | NCBI WGS metagenome assembly OLNU01 (sample SAMEA3136663, study PRJEB25190) | human gut metagenome | biome: human gut; feature: human-associated habitat; material: faeces | place: Austria | collected 2013 | reverse complement strand
GTATCTATTTTTGTAAAATCATTTATTTTCTACACTTTGAATTATACAGGAAGCTCTCCTTCAAAATTTAATAACCACTCCTGTATGCAGAATGGATATGTACAGAATTTTGAATATAAAAATACAGAACAAACCGAATGTTCGTTCTGTATTTCACCTTCACACTAACATTTCCTGCTCAATCTCCATGCCATACTCCAAAATACCGCAGCGCAGTTCTTCCAGTTCTCCGGCATTCATCTGCTCCAGCTTTTTACGCTTTTCATCTTCCAGTTTCCTGCCTGCGTTTGACATCACTGCTGCCTCGTAGCTTTCACGATCCATCTGATAAGGCTTCAATTTGGGAAAAATCTTCTCCTTGTTAAATAAGAAAATGCGGATTCCTCCATAATCCATATCTCCCCAGTGCAAAAATTCCACGTTTTCCGAAGCTAACACTGTCAGTTCCTGCAAAAATTCCACTTCCTTGGGAGAGAAAAACCCGTGGCAATAAATATAGAGCGTATCCTCTCTGTAGGACATGTTTTCATAATTTGCTTTATTTTCGATTGTCATAATTCGCTGAATATTCCCAATGTCCACTGGCTTGGCATGCTCCATTGTCTGTGAATTTAAAACCGCTCCATACGGAAAATCACCGGTATCAAAAGTCTGCCCTGTATCCGTTCTGCAAACCACCGCACCTTTCCACTCCAATGTCTGAGTATAAGAAATAATGCCATAAACCTTCAAGATCTGCTCATTTGTCATAACATCTTTATCCGGCATTTCAGAATACTCTCTTAAGACTTTCACTACTCTGTCCTCATACGTCGTCTGAAACCTTTTGGAATCACGAAAGACTCTTGCGCTGAATACCCGTTTCCAAATCGGACAAGGAATCTTAGCGATTGCATTCAGACATACAAACCACGCTTCGTCTTCCATTTCTTTTACATGTTTCCCTTGTTCTAAACGCTCTGACAGTGAACGATAATAGGACTTTAACCAATCTGCTTCCAGCTGAGACACTTCCTGTAATAACTCTTTCATTTTTCCAATATAGCGCTGCTGCCTCTTCCGCGGATCTTCGATTCCTTCTCTATCGCAGAGCAGCGGTATGATTTCTACAGAATAATGTATCGTACGAATATCATTTCCCATATCCCGCCAGTCGAACCGGATCAATCCTTTAAGTTCCGGATCTTTTTCCAGCTCTCTTGCCTGACTGAGCAATTTTTTTAGATTCCCAATCTTATTAATTAACTGCTGGTCTACTTCCGGATGCTTCTCACCATGTAACTTTCCGGCGCGGTACGCTTCTCCGTCTGTTTTCTCAATTAACCACCGACCAAGTGTCAGATTCTTCTTCATCCTTCTCACCTTCGATCATAGCCAAATAGTCGCCTTTATCAATATGCATCATAGAAATCTGATTCTGATGTCTTCGGAATCCATATACACTGTCCACATTTCGGATCAAAGACTGCAAACGCTCATCTGGTACACAGACAATAAGCTGTAGTTCCAGCTCTCTTGCATAATGAAGACACACTTCACTTCTCTCTTTATCCATTTTGGAAAAAGCCTCATCCAAAAGCACAAGACGTATCTTAGAGTCTCGATTGCTCTGATTCATATATAGCATGGCAAATCCTGCAAGCAGTGCCACATACTTCGGATTTTGTCCTTCTCCTCCGGAATCACGTCCCGCCATTTCATCCACTGCATTTTTTCGAATATTTCCATCTTCATCCTTCACTTGCTCATACATACTAAAGGTAAGATAGTTGCGGTAATCGGCATATCGCTCCATCTCTTCTTTGTGAAGCGTGCGTTTCCCACCGTCTTCGTCTCTTGGCGGCATGAACTTTTCGGTAAGCCGCAGAATCTGAGCTTCATATTTTTGATAAAATTCGTCTTCACCGAGACTAAGCTGTCCTTCAAATCCGTGATCATCCAATACTTTACTGTCAAGTTCCGGCGCCATCAGCATTTCATAAAACTGTCGGTTTTCATTTTCAGCCGGAAGAATGTCAATCTGGTAAATACTGTCAGAAAAGCGGATTTTAGCAAGCATTCGGTTAATTTCCCGCTTATGGCGGAACGCTGCTTTGATTTCTCCATGAATCGTAGCAATCACATTTTCGCGAAGCGTATGATATACTAATCGATACTGCTGTTCAAATTCCTCCTTATATTTCGGTTCAAAATCTTTCCTGCACTGTTCCAGCACCTTATCATATACTTCATTTCCATGTTCTACACCTGTAAAACCATACGCCGGATATGCTTTATTAAAATGATTCCGTGCTTCGGCACGTCCGTCTGATTCTGCTTCAATCTCCTGTCTGAGCTTCTCTAATTCTTTTAGCTTCTGTCTGCGGTATATATGCTCTTGGTTTGTCTCTAATTCTTGAAGCACTTCCTGCTCAATGCTCTCATTGGAAACATAGCCTTCTAATTCCGCTTTAAGCTTCTCACTTAAGTTTTTCAACTCGGTTTCCACATTCGCCTGTACTTTAACCCGTGCCAAACGTTCCGCGTCAGTTTCTTTCGCTTCCTTTTCAAGCAGGCTCATTTTTTCTTCTAATTGCTTCTTTTTTTCTTTTAATTGCGGGATTAGTGTACCTTCATCAAGTTCCTTCATTTCTTGAATCAGTGCATCTTCTTTTCTATAATATTCTTCCAATTCCTCCGCTGCATTTGACATATGCACAAGCTGTTCTGCACTGTAATTCTGTAATTGCTCATAAGTTCTCGCCTCGGTTAAACTGCTTTGCATCTGTTCATCTGCAAGCAGGCTTTTTTCCAAACGATATACTTCATCCTCCAGCTCCTTTAATTTCGCTTTGGACACTTTTGTACCAATGCATGCATAAAGTCTGTAATCTTTCTCTCGCAGATGTCGGAACATATAATTACTGTAAGAATAACAGTCCGGCGTCACCCCTTCTCTTACTTCATGAAGTTCTTCAATGGTCTCACATTTTACGATTCTTCCAAGATACTGTTTCAGGCAGAGATCAACGTAACCTTCTTTTGTTTCCACTGCTTCATATAAGGTGTGCTCCTTCGTTTTCGGCTCGTCTCTCTTAATCGCAGCAGTGTTGATCAAGTTAAATTCTTCGAATTCTTTTCCAGTCATTTTCCGGAAGATCTTAGCCGCTTCCAATGCGTATTCCGGCGGAGTCACAAGACTATACTTCATTTTCCCGAGACGTCCCTCTATGGCGTCTTTCCATTTCTCGTCTGTAATATCAAATAAATCTGCAAAAACCGCCACCGGAACAGAGTGTCCATATCGGTCACGCAGCTCGCTTTGCAGCCTTGCCCTTGCTTTTTTCAATTCCTTACTATACGGCTTCCTGTCATTCTTCAGATCATCCACAATTTCTTTTTTCTCTTTCAGTTCTTTTCTCGTTTTGCGGATGTTTTCTTCTAAGTCGCCGATCTCTTCTTCTACATTTTCTAACGTATCTTTCAAATACTTTTTAAGTCTTTCTAGAAGGTCATCAGTAAGGTCTCCATTTTCTATCTCTTCCATTGTCTGCAATGCCGGATTCGACAGATAATTATTGATCTCTTCATTTTCTTTCCATTTTTCCAGTCCGTGAAGCACATTTCTCCACTGCTTGGAATATTCTGCCAAAATCCGAATCGTATTGCGGATTTCTTTTAACTGCTTCTCTTTCTGTCCATAGTCGCTTGCGAGAAGCTGTGATTCTACTTCTAATTTATCGGCTGCACATTGGCTCTTCTTCGCTTCTAATGACTGATACTTTTCTTCTGAACGTCTTGCCGATTCCATCGCCGACTCTAAATCTTCCTTTTTGGCCTCCAGCTGAATCTTCAATCCCTCTATAGCGATCACTTTCAAGATGGACTGAGTGCGGATTTCATCTGTTTTCAACTGTACCAGCTTCAGATTGTGGCTATTTATCTCTTCCAGCATTCCAATCCGCTGTTCCAGATCTTCGACCCTCTCTTTAATTTCGCGGTATGCACCCAGCTGTTCGCTGATAACCGAAACGGTTCCTTCTTTACTCTTAGGAAACATATAATCACGGATAAACTGACCGGTTCCATTGGTCATCCGAAGTGCGATCGCACTTTTTTCCATCGTCATAAAACGTCCCGGTTCAATATAGCCGAGCACCACATCATATAATGTATTTAAATACGCTTCTTTCGACGGATACAGACGATTTACTTCTCCTCTCCCCCGATTGTCTTCTGACAGCTTCCTTTGTTCCACCAGCTTTTTCAATCTGGAAATGGTATAAGGACTTCCGTTTTCTGAAATATAACCGTCTTCCGGTATTCTGCCCGAATGACTGAAAAAGAAATAACGCTTTAGATCCAAATCATTTTTCCCGACTTCAAAAATCACTCCAATGCAGGTGACAATGTTCGTTGCCGTATCTTTCACTTCCAATACGATCTGCGAGCAAAAGTCTGTCCCTTCACGATTTGCAGTTCCGTCTTTTTGCTCCCCTCTTAAATAACTAAGAACACTTCTTCGATTTTTCGCATCGTCCGCCGCCTTATTCAAAAATGTAGATGCCACACTTCCGTATAAAATCACTTGGATCGCATCCATAACTGTAGATTTTCCGGAGCCGCTCTTTCCACTAAACAGATTCACATGCTCATGGAAGGTAAGCTCTTTATGACTGATTCCGCCCCAGTTATTCAATAGCATTTTCGTAAAGATTTTCTTCGATTGCCTCATCTTCTGCGATCTCCTCTCTGTATTCTTCAAGCAGTTCATTGATATTTGACGAACTTAAGTATAGATTCACGGTACTGTAAATATAGATTGGAGTCTGATCCTCCACATCTCGAACTGCTCCCGGCACTTCAATCATCTGATGCTTACTCAATAGATAAAGCGCTTCCTGCCACTCTGTCACCTTCAATTTCCAGTTCAGTAAATTTGTATTTTTCCCGTATTCACGAATTTCTTCCAGTGTAGTGACAGTAGCTTCCAGCCCTTCTCCCAGAATCTTATCCCGATAAATCATTTTGATCAGCAGAATAATGATCGTTGTCGTCAGACTGAACTTTTCAATTTCCAAACCGTCGCCTGCAAGCCTGAAAATATGTTCCTGCGGATCATGAAGAAGTTCACATCCAAGCACTTCCAAATAGTCCTCTATAAATTTTTTATGTCTCACGCACATTTCATAGTATAGATTGTCTCTCGGCACCAATGTGACCGGATCATATTTCACCTGCAAAATGCAGGTCTGACGAAATAAATTCGAAATGGTCTTTCTCAGATTCTCCGTTTCTGTCACCGATAATTCTTCCATATATTCAAACATTTACTTCTCCTTTATCCTAAGTCCCGAATAGCAAAAGCCCTTCGTCTGAAATTCTTCCTGCACTTCCACAACAGCGTCGCTTTCTGCAAGTTCTGTAGCTTCCTGCCACACAAAAAACAGCTTTTCCAAATCTTCGATATTTTGAACGGTGTCTTTTGTCACAAGGAACTCTCCGTCTTTTTCATTTTTTCTTCGGAACGCTCTGATTTCTTTTTTGGTATACAAAGGTTTCAAAACAAACCTTTCCAGATTTTCCTGCGCCTCTTCTTTTGTACTTACTGCCTGCGGAGTAAATTTTTCTTTTTCTGTATTCTTCCGGCGATACAGACTCCTATCCGTCACTGCTTTGTATCGTTCCGTCAAATGCATACCGGACGCAAGTTTCTGCAAAATTTCCTTTTGATGATTACTTTGGTTCAAAAGATTAACAAATTCAACCGTCCTGTCTTTCTCTGCTGCCCCCTCCATCAAAATATAGCGGATTCGGGCAGCTGCACGACTGGCAAATACCGTTTTCTGTTCGATCAGCTTATTGTATCTGCGTTCAATCGCATCAAATTCACGTTCAATCCGGCAAATGATATCCATTGCTTCTTCACACAGCATAATCGCACGTTCATTTCTATAATAAGCCGGCGTATCTTTCTCAAGTTCTACTTTTTTTTCCTCAAATTCTTGCCGCCTTATTTCATTCTCACTTAGATTTTTATCGATCAGCTCCTTGACCGCTTCCTTATAACGATAAAAGCTATCTGTTGTTGTAAGTATGGCATATTTTTTGCTGTCACTATTATTAATCTCTTTTACAAGCACTTCCTGAATGCCGAGAAAGCTTTTCTGTCTGGACAATTCATCAAAATATCCCCGCATCCCCTCCTGCATATTCGCAAGCATTTGTACAAGAGATTGGGATGTATGCAATGCGCTTTTCAAGATTTCGTTATTTTTCTCCGTATCCGAGCTATATGTATATAAATGGCTATAAACTGCAAGCACACTTTCTCGTTCTTTACTTCCCTCTTCACTGAATAACTTCTGAAACAGCTCTACATACATCTGACTGTATTCCGGAAACGAAACGACATATTGATTCAATGTCTCATCATAATCTCGCCTAAGCCATCCCCAGTTTTCCAGATTTTTAAGACAAATTGAAGCCATATTTGCCCTTGTGAGAAATTCGCCCTCTTCGTCTGCCTGCTCATTACTCCATTCCAGTGTAAGATCCGCTATATTTTCATTCATCACTGCCTTACACTCTTCTTCCGTCAATCCCAAGAGCGAATAGGATCTGCTTGTTTCCTCATAGATCGCCAGTAAAAATTTCTGATAGTATGGTCTGTATTTACTTGCGAAAAGTTTATAAAACTCTGCCGGAATTTTATCTATTAAACTCAACGTTCTTAGTCCTTTCCTGTAAAATCTGATTCTATTATACATGATTTCTTTTTGTTTTCAAAGTCAGAGAAACGTTATCCAAGGGCTACATCTAAAATCATCATCACGAGAAAACCCGCCACAAACCCAAGGGTTCCCATTTTCCCTTTTTCACCCATGTGAGCCTGCGGAATCAGTTCCTCTACAACTACATAGATCATCGTGCCTGCCGCAAATGCCAGAAAACCTGCCATAGAAGAACGGACAATGGTTGCAAACACCGCTGCCAGCACACCAAATACGGGCTCTACTGCTGCTGTCATACCTGCGATCAGAAAAGCTTTCTTCTGACTCATTCCTTCTTTCACGAGAGGAAGTGCCACTGCCGTCCCTTCCGGAAAATTTTGAATCGCAATTCCCACCGCCAATGCAACCGCTCCGGAAAATAAAGCTTCGTTCTGCGGATATTGCGCTGCCAGTGAAAATGCAAGCCCCACCGACATTCCTTCCGGAATATTGTGCACGGTAATTGCAAGAATCAATAAAGCCGCGCTCTTTTTTAATTGAGGATGGTCGTCTTTTTCTTTCATCTTTTTTAAATATCGGTTCAGGCATCCATCAGCCACAAGTAAAACAAGAACACCTGCCAGAAAGCCAACCGTCATGACAAGCCATCCGATCTGTCCGTTTTCTTCTGCAAAATCAATTCCCGGAAGAATCAGCGACCAAACGGAAGCCGCCACCATTACTCCTCCGGCAAAACCAAGAAAACCACATTGCAAATTATCACTTACTTCATTTCTCACAAAGAAAATGACAGCCGAACCAAGCACTGTCACTAAAAATGTCGCCATGGTCCCCAATAACGCCAAAAAAATTCCATTCATATAAATACCCCTAAAAGTTTTTCTTCTAAAGATAATATATGAATGGAATCTGTCCACTGTTATGACCTTACTGCTTTGTAGAAACTATTCCGGTTCACGAAGCTCCATAATCCGTTTTGTCAAAAGCATCACATCATCCAATATATAATCAAATGCCCCTGCCTGATACAAATTTAAAATAATCATACCTACCGGAACCGCAAAAATCATGCCCAGAACACTGCCAATCTTATAGCCTATATAAATAAGGACTAAGGTGAACAACGGGTTTAGACCGATGCTGTCGCCTACTAACTTGGGCTGAATCAGCTGATGGACAAGCTGTGATACTACATAAATGATTACCAAAGCAACCACCATACGGTAATCACCGACCATAAACTTATATACAGCCCATGGTATCAACGCCGTACCTGTTCCGAAAAACGGCAGAAAATCAAGAAATGCTATCCCTATCGCAAGCAAAATTGAAAAATGAATTCCAATCAATGAAAATCCTGCCAACAAAATTACGAAGATTACAAGCATAATCTTAAACTGCGCTTTAAAATATCCGCCGACCGCATATTTTAAATTTGCCATTACCATACTCATTCGTCTTACGATCGGATCGGGAGATACTTTTTTTGCCCACTCGATCACCATTTCTCTCTCTGCAATAAAGAAGTACGCTGAAATGATGGTTACAATGAATCCGATCAAAATAGATGGAATCCGCTTAGCGAAATTACTTGCCGCTGTAACCGTAGGTTCACTGATCTGCTGCATCAGACCTCCCATCGCCTGATCCAGATTGTTAATCATCTGATACCATGCATTTTGTACCGTTTCCGGCAAGCGCCCAAAGACAACATTTAAACTATCTCCAATCTGGCGAAGCCCTGCCTCCAAATCTTCATACAATTCCGGAAGATTCTGTACGAGAGCTATACATTCTCTCCACAGTCTGCTTCCCACGAAATAGAACAAAAGAATCACACCGGCTAACACTAAAATAATAATCATCGCTGATCCTAGCTTTTTAACAATCTTAAGCCTTCTCTCCAGCCAATCAACTAAAGGACTTACCACATAGGAAATAAACCATCCTATTACAAACGGTATAAAAAATCCAAGAAGTTTGTACCCGAAATATATGAACAAAATTGTTCCAAGAAGGCTGAGCGCCAGACTGACTGCTATTTTCCAGAAAGGCCGGTTATCCTCCAAATACGTATCTTTCACTACTCTTCCATCTCACTTTCTGTCAGGAACTCATTCTCTACCAGTTCCCAGATCTCGTCTCTGCCTTGCTTTGTCTCCGCAGAAAATGGAATGACCACTGTCCCTGGCATGAGTTCCAATCCCTGCTTCACAATTTTAATTTGTTTTTGTATCTGGCTTCTCTTAATCTTATCGAGTTTTGTTGCAATGATAATCGGATGGAATCCCATTTCCACAATCCAGTGATACATCATTTTATCGTTGGCTGACGGAGCATGTCTGATATCAATAAGCAGGAATACTGCTTTCAACTGTTTGGATCCATGAAGATAGCGTTCAATCAATTGTCCCCATTTTATTTTTTCCTGCTCTGAAACCTTGGCATAACCATACCCCGGCAAATCCACCAAATACATTTCCTCATTAATATTATAAAAGTTAATTGTCTGCGTTTTCCCCGGCGTGGCAGAAGTTCTTGCATAAGACTTCCGATTCATAAGTGCATTGATTAACGAAGATTTCCCTACGTTAGATTTTCCTGCAAACGCAATCTCCGGAAGCTGATTATCCGGCAACTTACTGGTGATTCCGCAGACTGTTTCCAAATTCAAACTACGTATGACCATATCTTTCCTCCCTGCTTATTCTACCTATACTTTAACATATCTCTATCATTCTGCGAAGCATCTTCGGCATTTCTTAAGAAAGTCTATACATTCTTTAGAAGATCAAAGCATGTTTGAGAACTTCGCTCATATATGATACAGGCAGTATCTCCAGACCTTTGGTGATCTCCGCTGAAATTTCTTCTACATCTATCTCATTTTCTTTTGGCACAAGTACCGTTTTAATACCTGCATTTTTAGCAGCTAACAGTTTCTCTTTCAACCCGCCGATGGGAAGCACTCTTCCTCTCAGTGTTATTTCCCCTGTCATCGCAATATCAGCCCGCACTTTCTTCTCCGTAATTGCTGATAACATTGCAGTTGCCATAGTGATACCCGCAGACGGACCATCCTTCGGGGTTGCCCCTTCCGGTATATGGATATGTACATCATGTTCTTTAAAAAATTTCTCATCAATACCGTATTCTCTGCTGACAGAACGGATATAACTGATTCCGGTTCTTGCTGACTCTTTCATCACGTCTCCAAGTTGACCGGTGAGCAAAATCTCGCCTTCTCCCGGCATTACATTAACTTCAATTTCCAATGTATCGCCGCCTACGCTTGTCCATGCAAGTCCCCGCACGATTCCAACTTCATCCTGTTCATTCTTCATCTGATAAATATATAATTCTTTTCCAAGATATAAATGCAGATTACGCTCTGTTACATGGATAACGCTTTTCTTCTCTTCCAATATCTCTCGCGCTGACTTTCTGCAAATATTGCCGATCTTGCGCTCTAATTGACGCACTCCGGCTTCTTTCGTATAATTACGTGCAATCTTCCAGATTGCTTTCTTACTGATCGTCAATTGTTCCGGTTTCAGCCCGTTTTTTGCAAGTTGTTTTGGAATCAGATGCTCCGTCGCAATATGGAGCTTCTCATTCTCTGTATAACTGCTGATTTCAATCACTTCCATACGGTCAAGAAGGGGACGCGGAATCGTCTGCAATGTATTTGCTGTTGTAACAAATAAAACTTCTGAAAGATCCAATGATACTTCTAAATAGTGATCTCGGAATTTCTTATTCTGTTCACTGTCCAAAACTTCCAGAAGTGCAGAAAAGGTATCCCCTTTATAATCATTGCTGACCTTATCAATCTCATCCAGCAACATTAATGGATTTTTTACACCTGCGCTTCTAAGTGCTGCTGCAATTCTTCCCGGCATAGCTCCTACATAAGTCTTTCTGTGACCTCTGATTTCTGCTTCGTCTCTTACTCCGCCAAGTGAAATTCTCACATACGGCTTCTTCGACGCCTTGGCAAGTGATTTTGCGATGGAAGTCTTTCCTGTTCCCGGAGGTCCCACAAGACAGAGAATTGGTGCACTTCCTTTCTTAGTCAGTGCACGAACTGCTAAAAACTCCAAGATTCGCTCTTTCACCTTTTCCAGCCCGTAATGATCTTCATTCAATACTTGTTCGGCATATGCAATATCTTTATGATCTTTACACACTTTATCCCAAGGCATCTCAAGCATCGTTTCGATATAAGTACGTGTCACACCCGATTCTGCAGGATTTCCCATAGAATTTTTAAAGCGCTTGATTTCTTTTTCGATTTTTTCTTTTACTTCTTTAGGTGCTTTCAGTGCATCGCATGCCTGCTTGAACTCATCCGCATCAGATAAGGTATTGTCATCCCCAAGCTCTTCCCTGATCAGCTTCATTTCTTCTCTTAGGATATATTCCCGCTGATTCTTATCTACACGCTCTCTTATTTTTTCTTGAAGCTCTTCCTTAATATTCTGAACTTGTATCTCATTCACTACTTTGTACGCCAACATATCATATCGGCGCATAACATGAGTCTCTTCTAACAGTTCCTGATATTCTGTATACGATAACGGAAGATTGGCTCCGACTGTATCAACCAGCTTTTTCAAATCATTGATTTCATCGATTTGACCTGCAAATTCTTTGGAAATCTTCGGATTCTTCAACATATATTCTTTAAAAATATCTCGAAGTCCTCGAAGCATCGCCTCTTTGTTAAGCGGCTTTGTTTCCCCGCCTGTCTCTTCATCACTTGTATCCACATCATCTACTACATCTACCAGTGCACGAAGATAGGGCTCTTTAAATTCAAGGGATCGAATTTTGGCACGTCTTTCTCCCGTAATCAATACCCTGCTGATCTTCTTTGGCATTTTTACTATCTGACGAACCGTAACGATACATCCTGTTTCATATACATCCTCAAGTTCCGGATCTTCTGTTGTCACATCTTTCTGTGCAGATACAAACAACATCTGCTCGCCTTCCATCGTTTCAGCAATTGCTGCAAGAGATTTTTCTCGGCTCACATCAAAATGTCTGACCATTTCAGGAAGGATTGTCATTCCTCTAAGAGCAACCATCGGAAGGCTCATTGTTACTTTTTCCATAAATGTTCTCCTGTATTAAAAAAGTAGACGGGTACAAGTTTTCTTTGCACCCGCCCCGTATATTATGCACTCTCAGAATTGATTGCCGCATGTTCACAGATTGGAAGTTCATATCCTTTCACTACATCTCTTGTGATCATGCATGACTTTAACGTCTCATCTGACGGAGCTTGATACATGATGTCCATCATTACATTTTCCATGATGGCGCGAAGTCCTCTTGCTCCGGTCTTACGTTTCAACGAAATCTCTGCGATTTCCTGAAGCGCACTTTCATCAAACATAAGTTCCACACCGTCTATTTCCAACAGCTTCTGATACTGCTTAACAAGCGCATTCTTCGGCTTTGTCAAAATATCAACCAGTGCATCTTTATCTAACATATTAAGAGATACTGTAACCGGAACACGACCTACCAGTTCCGGAATCAGACCGAATTTCACCAGATCCTGTGGCAGCACTTGCTGCAGAAGATGATCAATATTATAATCTCTCTTCTGCCCAACCTCTGCATTAAATCCAATGGATTTTCTGTCAATTCGCTTCTCGATAATCTTATCGATTCCCTCAAAGGCTCCTCCGCAGATAAACAAAATATTTGTTGTGTCTATCTGAATCAGCTCCTGATGCGGATGCTTTCTTCCGCCCTGAGGTGGAACACTTGCTACAGTTCCCTCAATGATCTTAAGAAGGGCCTGTTGAACACCTTCCCCAGACACGTCTCTTGTGATGGATGGGTTTTCAGATTTACGTGTGATCTTATCAATCTCATCAATATATATGATACCGTATTCTGCACGCTCAATATCACCGTCAGCGGCTTGAATGATCTTCAGCAGAATATTTTCCACATCTTCACCCACATATCCTGCCTCTGTAAGAGCTGTAGCGTCTGCGATTGCAAATGGAACATTGAGAACCTTGGCAAGTGACTGAGCCAATAATGTTTTACCACATCCGGTTGGACCAAGCATTAGGATATTGCTTTTTGCCAACTCTACACCCATATCTTTCTCTGCCATGATTCTTTTATAGTGATTATAAACCGCCACAGATAAAACTTTTTTCGCTTCATCCTGACCAATCACATATTCGTCCAGAAAAGCTTTAATCTCTTCCGGTTTCAAGAGATTGATGTCTGAAAACGGATTCCAGTCTCCTCCGTTTTCAAACTCCATTTCTTCTTCAATGATCTCTGCGCATACATCCACACACTCATCACAGATATAAGTCCCGTTAGGTCCTGCGATCAGCTTTCTAACTTGAGACTGTGTCTTATTACAAAACGAACATCTTACTTGATCGTCGTTTCTAATTGCCATACTCTCACCTCATATTGAAAGGACAGGTTCTTACCGACGTGTAATTACTTCGTCGATCAAACCATATTCTTTTGCCTCTTGAGCTGTCATAAAGTTATCTCGCTCTGTGTCAATTTTAATGACATCTAACGGCTGTCCTGTATTTGCTGCCAGAATTTCATTTAATTTCTGACGTGTCTTTAAGATATGTTCTGCAGCAATCTGAATCTCTGTTGCCTGACCTTGAGCACCGCCGGATGGCTGATGGATCATGATCTCAGCATTTGGAAGAGCAAGTCTTTTTCCTTTCGTTCCTCCTGATAACAGGAAGGAACCCATACTTGCTGCCATACCGATACAAATAGTTTCGATATCACATTTGATATACTGCATCGTATCATAGATTGCCAGTCCTGCACTTACAGAGCCTCCCGGACTGTTAATATAAAGATGGATATCTTTGTCCGGATCTTCTGCCTCTAAGAATAATAACTGGGCAACGATCACACTTGCGGATACGTCAGTTACTTCTTCACCAAGAAATATAATTCTGTCTTTTAATAATCTTGAATAGATATCGTAGGAGCGCTCTCCACGGCTTGTCTGTTCAATAACATAAGGTACTAAACTCATGTATATGCCTCCTTACTATATACTCATATAATGTATTTGCTTTTTTAGCTTACTATTTCTCTACAGCGTTTTCTACTAAGAATGTGATTGCTTCCTGAACAGCCATATCTTCTTTCATCTGCTTCTTCTCGTTTTCACCCATAAACTCTTTGAGTTTATCAGCTTCCATCTTGTAAGCTTCAGCCATTTTGCCAATCTCTTCATCCAGTTTTTCATCACTGATCTCAATGTTCTCAGCTTTTGCAATTGCTTCTAATACAAGACGTGTCTCGATACGTTTTACAGCCTGTGGTTTCAGATCTTCCATCATCTGCTCTGCTGTTGTACCTGTAAACTGGAAGTACTGTTCCATAGTAAGACCCTGTGACTGCATTCTCTGTGCAAAATCATTAGCCATCTGCTCAGCCTGAGTCTCAACCATAGCCTCCGGAAGCTCATATGTTGCATTTTTAACAGCCTGTTCTACAACCTGATCTTCCTGTTTTGCTTTACCTTCTGCTGCTTTCTGCTCTTTGATCTTTGTTTTTACATCTGCTTTGTATTCTTCTAAAGTATCGAACTCAGAAACTTCTGCTGCAAATTCATCATCGATCTCCGGAAGCTCTTTCGCTTTGATCTCATGAACTGTACATTTGAAAACTGCTTCTTTTCCTTTCAGATCTTCTGCATGATAATCTTCTGGGAATGTAACTTTTACTTCTACTTCTTTCTCAGTCTCAGCACCCACTAACTGCTCTTCAAATCCCGGAATAAATGAACCGGAACCGATTGTCAGTGGATAGTTCTCGCCTTTACCACCTTCGAAAGCCACGCCGTCAACGAATCCTTCAAAGTCAAGAACAACTTCATCACCATCCTGTACGGCACGGTCTTCTACTGTGATTGTTCTTGCGTTTTTCTCTGCTTCTTCCTGAATCTTCGCATCTACTTCTTTCTGTGTCACGCGTGTAGATACTTTATCCACTTCTAAGCCTTTGTACTCACCGAGAGTCACTTCCGGTTTTGTAGCTACAGTTGCTGTGAAAATAAAATCTTTTCCTTTTTCAATCTGAACCACATCGATCTCAGGTCTTGATACGATATCCAGCTCACACTCATCATAAGCATCAGCATATGCCTTTGGAATTAATGCGTTTGCAGCATCATCATAAAAGATTTCTGCTCCATACATTTTTTCGATCATCTGACGCGGAACTTTTCCTTTACGGAAGCCCGGCAGGCTGATTTTGTTTTTCTGCTTCATATATGCACTCTGAAGCGCTTTCTCTAATTCACTGGCTGGTACTTCAATGGTAAGTTTTGCCATGTTTTTTTCTAATTTTTCCACCTGTAAACTCATCTACTATTTTCCTCCTGATTCTAATCCCATCTGTCCCGGTGGCAGAATTGGGCATAATACATTACATTCACCAAACGATTATAACATAGATATTTCTAAATATCCAGTCCTTTTTCTACTGACAAACAATCGCTTTTGCTACTTCCTGCGCCTTTTCTTCTCCCTCCAGCACTTCGATCAGCTTAAGCGCAAATTCTACTGCTGTTCCTGCACCTCTTCCGGTAACAATATTTCCATCGACTGCCACAGGTGTGCGGAGAAGAACTGCGCCCTGAATCTCCTGTTCCACTGTAGGATAACAGGTGATCTTCTTTCCTTTTAATAATCCAAGATCTTCCAATACCGTAGGAGCAGCACAGATCGCGCCCACGTATTTTCCGGCTTGCGTATGTTCTTTTACAACCTTTCTGACTCCCGCATGCTCTTTTAAATTTGTCGTCCCCGGCATCCCGCCCGGCAGCACGATCATATCTGATTCAGAGAAATCCACCTCATCAAATAAGTCTTCTGTCTGCACATTAATTCCATGTGCCCCATGTACGGTATAATCGTCCGTAATTGAAATTGTATCTACATAAATCCTTGCTCGTCGAAGCAGGTCAACCGCTGTTAACGCTTCAATCTCTTCAAATCCATCTGCCAATAATACGCTTACCTTAATCATATCACACTTTCCTTTCTCCAAAAGTTCCTAACAGATTCATATTATCACCGTTTACTTTTGGTGTAAAGTCCGGTATGATATCTGTTGAACGAAAGTTATGAATCGGGCATCTATGTCTGGAATTTATGGATAAACAAGGGGGATCTTCTATGGAAATCGAACGCAAATACCTCGTTTCCGAATTGCCGGAAATGTTAAATAACTATCCTTATCGAACCATTGAACAAGGCTATTTAAATACAGATCCGGTCATCCGAATCCGAAGAGATGACGAAAAATATGAACTCACATACAAATCCAAAGGTCTTATGACAAGAGAAGAATATAATCTTCCCCTCACAAAAGAAGCTTATGAACATCTCCTCTCCAAAATTGACGGACGACTGATCAAAAAAAAGCGTTACATGCTTCCTCTCGGAGAATTTACCAACGACCCTCTCGGTCTTACCATCGAACTTGATCTCTTCGAAGGTGATCTTGCGCCACTGCTGCTGGCAGAAGTTGAATTCCCGGATGAACCGTCTGCCAATACTTTCACTCCGCCTTCCTGGTTTGGAGAAGACGTAACATTTTCCGGGAAATATCACAATAGTTACTTAAGCCTGAAATAATTCAAAAGAAATTGTTTTACACAAAAAATTGCCGAAACCGTACGGTTTTGGCAATTTTTTATTACTTGCTTTATTTCTGCTCTTTATTCCTGCATCATAAATCCATCGTGTACTGCATTCATTGCTTTGTCGATATCCTTTTCATCAACGAGCACTGTAATACGGATCTCTGAAGTTGAGATCATATTGATGTTGACTCTGGAGTTGTACATTGCCTCGAACATCTTAGAAGCAACACCCGGATTACTCATCATTCCCGCGCCTACAACTGACAGCTTTGCAACGTCAGCATTGTAAGTGATATTCTGGATGGTCAGTCTTTCCTTATTCTCTTCCAGTAAATTCAAAGTTGCCTCAAGATCATCAGAAGCAACGGTAAAGGAAATGTCTTTTGTTCCGTCACGTCCTACAGACTGAAGAATAATATCAACGTTAATATGGTTTTTTGCAAGTGTATTAAAAATACGGAATGCTGTTCCCGGTTTATCTTCTACTCCAATCACTGATACTCTGGCTGTATTACTGTCTGCCGCCACTCCTGTTACTAATAATTTTTCCATCTTCGCTGCCTCCTTGACTGTGGTTCCTTCGCTGTTATTCAAGCTGGAACGGACTACTAATTCTACGTTATATTTTTTTGCCATCTCAACAGAGCGGTTGTGAAGAACCTTAGCTCCAAGGCTGGCAAGCTCCAACATTTCATCATACGTGATAACGTCCAGTTTTCTTGCATTTTTACATACACGCGGATCTGCTGTATACACGCCGTCTACATCTGTATAGATTTCACATTTATCTGCGTGGAGTACTGCTGCAAGTGCAACTGCTGTCGTATCAGAGCCTCCTCTTCCCAGTGTTGTAATATCGTCGTATTTATTAACTCCCTGGAAACCAGTTACAATTACGATCTTTCTTGAGTCCAGTTCATGCTGGATTCTCTCAGTGTCTACACGTTTGAATCTTGCATTTCCATATCTGGATGTACAGTGCATCATTACCTGAAAGGCATTTAAGGACACTGCCGGCACATCCATTGCCTGCATCGCCATTGCCATCAGAGATACTGATACCTGTTCTCCTGTTGTGAGCAGCATATCCAGTTCTCTTTTCTTAGCCGCCGGGTTAATTGTCCTGGCAAGTTCGATCAAATTATCTGTAGTATCTCCCATAGCCGACAGAACAACGACTACATCATGTCCTGCCTTGTAGTCTTCAATACATCGTCTTGCCACATTAAAGATTCTGTCTTTGTCGGCAACAGAGCTGCCTCCGAATTTTTTTACAATTAGCATAATTCCTCCTGTTGTAACTTCTCATTCTCTGTCTGCGTGATTAGTTCTGTTCTTCAATACGGATCATATGTAAGATCTGGTCTTTATAACGGTTGGCTCTTGTGTCATAATCACCCTCCATCATAACAGGAGTGATGAATCCAAATTCACCCTCCAGACCATCAACTTTAATAATCTCCACTTCACCAAAAGAATATTGAATGTCTTTCAACATTTCCTTTTCGTCACCCTTCATACGAATAAAGAAACGTCTCTTCGCATCTGCTTTATCTTCCAGGTCAAGCTTTTCTTCCTTCCACATGGTCATAATATTACGGTTTAAATGCTTCGCTGCATCCACCACATCTGCCACCACTGCACTGGCAGTCGGAAGTTTACCTGCTCCACTTCCGTAGAACATGGCATCTCCCAATACATTACCATGTACAAAGATTGCGTTAAATACATCATTGACATTGTACAGCGGGTGTTCCGGATACAACATACACGGAGCTACAATTGCATGTAGTCTCTTTCCCATCCGCTTGCTGGAAGCAAGCAGTTTAATTGTAGTACCCATCGCTTTGGCATATTTCATATCTTCCACTGTGATCTCTGTAATTCCCTCGCAATAGATATCTTCAAAATCTACCTGCTGGCCGGAGATCAGAGAAGAAAGAATCGCTATCTTTCTGCAAGCGTCATAACCTTCCACATCTGCTTCCGGGTTACGCTCTGCATATCCGTTCGCCTGCGCTTCCTTCAGCACAGTATCATAATCAGCACCCTCATAGAACATCTTAGTCAACATATAATTTGTTGTTCCATTTAAAATGCCGGTAATTTCTTCAATCTCATCTGCTGTAAGTGAAGAGTTGAGCGGTCGGATGATCGGAATACCCCCTCCTACGCTGGCTTCAAACAGGAAGTTGATATTATGTTCCTTCGCAATTGACAAAAGCTCTGCGCCATGTTTTGCTACAAGAGCCTTATTTGAAGTCACCGCACTTTTTCCGGCCTGAAGACTGCGCTTCACAAATGTATACGCCGGCTCAATACCACCTAAAACTTCTACAACGATCTGAACATCATCATCATTGATGATCGTTTCAAAATCATGAACAATTTTCTCCTGTACAGGATCCCCGGGGAAATCTTTAAAATCAAGAACATATTTAATATTCAGTTCTTCGCCGATCCGTTGATTGATCTGACTTCCATTGGTGTCCACTACTTCCACAACACCGCTTCCAACGGTTCCATAACCTAATACCGCAATATTTACCATATAATTCCTCCCTCTAGCGATTTGCCTGTTCCTTTAAATATGCATTTATAAAAATATCGATATTTCCATCAAGCACTGCCATCACATTACTGTTTTCTACATTCGTACGGTGATCTTTGACCATCGTATACGGCTGCAGTACATAGGAACGGATCTGGTTGCCAAATCCGATTTCTTTGACCTCGCCCCGGATATCAGACACTTTTTCTGCCTGCTCCTGTTCTTTCATAAGCTGAAGCTTTGCCTTCAACATCTGCATAGCTTTTTCTCTGTTATGATGCTGCGAGCGTTCATTCTGACACTGCACCACAATGCCAGTAGGCAGATGTGTGATGCGGATTGCAGAAGAAGTCTTATTGACATGCTGTCCGCCTGCTCCGCTGGCTCGATACGTATCAATCTTCAGCTCGTCTTCCGCAATCTCGATATCAATGTCGTCTTCCAGATCCGGCATCACATCACAGGATGCAAAGGACGTCTGTCTCTTTCCCGCGGAATTAAACGGCGAGATCCGCACAAGCCTGTGCACACCTTTTTCGGACTTCAGATAACCGTAGGCGTTCTCACCATTCACTTCAAATGTCACTGTCTTTATGCCTGTAATATCTCCATCCAGATAATCTAATATTTTTATTGAAAGCCCTTTTCTCTCTGCCCAGCGGTTGTACATACGATAGAGCATTCCCGCCCAGTCACAGGATTCCGTTCCGCCGGCTCCTGCATGAATCGTCATGATCGCATTGCATCGGTCGTACTCTCCGCAGAGCAATGTCTGAACCCGGAGAGCTTCAAACCGTTCTTCAAATTCCCGAATATCTTTTTCGATCTCCCGAACCATCGAAAGGTCCTCTTCCTCGTAAGCCATATCGATAAGGAGTATCGTATCTTCATACCCCTGATACAGTTTCCGAATCTCATCTATCAGTTCCTTCAGGTTCTTCAGATCTTTCATAATCTGCTGAGACTCTTCCGGGTTATCCCAGAATCCCGGTTCTTCTACTTTACGCTCCAGCTCTTCCATCTGCTTCTCTTTGCCGGCGACGTCAAAGTGAATCCCTCATCTCGGCAAGAGGTTCTTCGTAAGCGTTCATCAAACTTTTAAACTGGTCTAACTCAACCACTGCTTTCACCTCTTTCTATCTTCTATTTTCCGGTCTTCTATTTACGGCCGCAGCACTGCTTATATTTTTTTCCACTTCCGCATGGACATGGGTCGTTTGGATAGACTTTCTTCTCTTCGCGCTTCTTTGGTGCACGAACGGAAGACTCATCCTTATTCGTTCCGGTTGCTTTTGCTACCTGTTCACGTTCCACCTTCTGCTCGATTCTCACATGGAACAATGCACGAACCGTATCCGCTGTAATACTCTTCGTCATCTCTCCGAACATATCATAGCCAAGCATCTTGTACTCTACCTTCGGATCTCTCTGTCCGTATGCCTGAAGCCCGATTCCCTGTCTGAGCTGATCCATATCGTCAATGTGATCCATCCATTTTGCATCAATTACTTTAAGAAGAACAACTCGTTCAATTTCACGAATGTGCTCCGGCTCCGGGAACTCTGCCTCTTTTGCTTCATATGCCTTCGCAGCACGCTCTTTCAGCATATGCTTTAACTGCTTCTGGCTCATTCCCTTTACATCCTCTTTTGTAATCGGCTGCATCGGAATTGTTGTCAGTATTGTCCGGTTCAAATCATTCAGGTCGAAATCTTCGTAATCCTGATCTGAAGATACAATCATATCTACTGTATTTTCCAGATAATCGTTGATCATGTGGAAAATAGAATCTCTCATGTTCTCACCGTCTAATACACGGCGTCTCTCTTCGTAAATGATCTCTCTTTGCTCATTCATAACCTGGTCATATTCTAACAGGTTCTTACGAATTCCAAAGTTATTACTCTCGATCTTTTCCTGAGCTTTTTCAATCGCATTGGACAGCATCTTGTGCTGGATCTGTTCTCCCTCTTCAACACCTAAAGTGTTAAATACGCTCATCAGTCTTTCAGAGCCAAACAGACGCATAAGATCGTCCTCAAGAGAAATATAGAATCTGGATTCTCCCGGGTCACCCTGACGTCCTGCACGTCCTCTGAGCTGATTATCAATACGTCTTGACTCATGGCGTTCTGTACCGATGATTTTAAGTCCGCCGGCTTCTCTTGACTCATCATCCAGCTTAATATCTGTACCACGTCCTGCCATATTCGTTGCAATCGTAACTGCGTCATGTACACCTGCCTCTGCAACGATCTGCGCCTCCATTTCATGGAACTTAGCATTTAACACGTTATGCTTGATTCCACGCTTCTTCAGCATGCCGCTTAGCAGTTCAGATGTCTCGATCGTAATCGTACCTACCAGTACCGGCTGATGCTTAGCATGCGCCGCCTCGATCTCATCACAGACTGCTTTGAATTTCTCTCTTTTGGTCTTGTATACCACATCTTCCAGGTCTTTTCTCTGTACAGGAACATTGGTCGGAATTTCAATAACGTCCATTCCGTAAATCTCACGGAACTCCTTCTCTTCTGTAAGAGCCGTACCTGTCATACCTGCTTTTTTCGCATATTTATTAAATAAGTTCTGGAACGTAATCGTAGCAAGCGTCTTACTCTCTCGTTTTACCTTAACGTGCTCTTTCGCTTCAATTGCCTGATGGAGACCATCGGAATAGCGACGTCCCGGCATTATACGTCCGGTAAATTCGTCTACAATAAGAACTTCATCATCCTTTACAACATAATCCTGATCCCGGAACATCAGATTATGGGCACGGAGCGCTAAAATAATATTGTGCTGGATATCCAGATTCTCTGCATCTGCCAGGTTTTCGATATGGAAGAATTTTTCAACCTTTTTCACGCCATCTTCAGTCAGGTTGATATTTTTCTCTTTCTCATTGACGATGAAGTCCCCCGTTTCTTCGATATCCTCTCCGAGAATGGCATTCATCTTCGTAAATTCTCCGCTGGCTTCTCCACGCTGAAGCTGACGCGCCAAAATATCACATGCCTCATAGAGCTTTGTTGACTTACTGCTCTGACCGGAAATAATAAGCGGCGTTCTTGCCTCGTCGATCAATACGGAGTCCACCTCATCGATCACTGCATATTTTAAACCTCTCTGCACTAATTGCTCTTTGTAGATCACCATGTTATCTCTAAGATAATCAAATCCAAGCTCATTGTTTGTCACATAGGTGATGTCACAATTATAAGCGGCACGACGTTCATCATTATCCATTCCATTTAATACTACACCTACTGTCAGGCCCAAGAACTCATGCACCTGCCCCATCCAGTGTGCGTCACGTTGTGCCAGATAGTCATTGACTGTTACAATGTGAACTCCTTCTCCGGTCAGTGCATTTAAATAAGCGGGAAGTGTAGAAACTAATGTTTTACCTTCACCTGTCTTCATCTCTGCAATACGTCCCTGATGAAGAATAATACCTCCGATCAACTGTACGCGGTAGTGCTTCATTCCGAGAGTACGCACAGCCGCTTCCCGCACAACTGCATAAGCCTCCGGCAAAATGTCATCCAGTGTCTCTCCTTTGGATAACCGCTCTTTAAATTCTCTCGTTTTATCCTTTAATTCCGCATCAGACAAACTGTGCATCTGCTCATCTAACGCCTCGATAGCGTCTGCGATCGGATAAATACGTTTTAATTCATTTTCACTATGTGTTCCAAAAATTTTCTGTATTAAACCCATTTCGTTAAATACTCCTTGTTCGTAAATTTACTCAAATTACATTCTAACACTATCCATATTTCAATTCAAGCCATATCTAAAGTGTTTACAAACTGGACATAGTTCTATCATAATCTATATAATTTCACCTCGTCATAAGGCACTGTTCCTCCAAAAAGATCGAGCGCGCTTCCGATCGTGAAATCAACCTTTCCTTGTGTCACCTGTTCAAAACATTTCAGATCCTCGAAGCTTCCGATTCCTCCTGCATATGTAACAGGTATTCCATTATAATTTCCCAGAAGACGGGCAAGCTTCTCGTCAATCCCCGACGATTTTCCTTCCACATCTACGCCGTGAACAAGAAATTCATCACAATACACTTCCAGCTTTCTCAGCACATCTTCTGTAAGTCTGACATCCGTATAGTTCTGCCACCGGTCTGTTACAATGTAATAATCATCTTCTCTCTTGCGGCAGCTTACATCAATGACTATTCTCTCTTTCCCCACCGTGTTTTTCAATCTTTCCATCTGTTCCCAGCGAATCTGCCCTCCCCGGAACACGTAAGACGTCACAATCACATGGCTGGCTCCCATATTCAAATACTCTTCCGCATTTTCCGCAGTGATCCCCCCGCCGATCTGAAGCCCCCCGGGGTAAGCACCAAGTGCTTTGCACGCCTGCTTCTTAGTCTCCATATAATAAGAAGAAATGGGCGGATTCAACAGGATAACATGCCCTCCACTAAGCCCGTCTTCTTTATAGAGCCGCGCATAATAATCCGCCTCCTGCTCAGACGCAAAATTGACAGCCGCCTGATTGCCTGTATCCTGAAGGCTTCCGCCCACAATCTGTTTCACTTTACCATTATGAATATCAATACACGGGCGAAATCTCATGTGCTAAACCTCCTGTTTCCCTTACAATAATTATAATAAGTGCCATTATAACACACCTTTTCCAGATTGAAAAGAGAGTATACTCTGTTTTTTTAGAATATCCTGTATTTTTTTAGACTGTCGATTTGTTTTCCTCAAAAAAAGAAAAAGCAGTCACTGAAACTACTTTTTCTTTATGCTTCTTATTACTGATTTTTTGTTGTTGCAGATTCGTTGCGGTTTACCGCATCATCCAGATTATCTTCCGCTCTGTCAATGCCGTCTTGCACTTTGTCTCCGGCTTCTTCTATCATGCCTTTGTCATTTGTATTATCTGTAGCATTATTCATATTGTCATTTTTGATGCTTTCATCATTCACATCTGTATTATCGTCATATGAATTTCCGGTGTTTTCTGTCGCACCATTTCCTGTTTCCCCGGAATTTTCTACCGCTCCGTTGTCTTTGTTGTCACTTCCGCAGGCTGTCACGCTCATCAGTACACCTACGCATGTTAACATGAGTAATAATTTTCTGAACTGTTTCATTTTTCCTCTCCCTTTCACACATGTATATTTATCTATCCATCAAGTAATACTTGTTGCTAGTAATATCTGCAAATGAGCAGATTCTATACAATGCTTTTACTGGGAGATTCTGACATTTTTTAAAAACGCTCAGCCAACTGACCGCTTTGATATGCCTCTAAGAGCAGTTCCAGCTCTTTGATCTGGACTTTCAGGTCTTTGCCGATATCCGTGTCGCCAACAAGCTTTCGCTCTACGACACGCTTTACAACCACACTGTCCGAATGAATGTCGCTTTCTTTTTCGATTGCTGCCTCTGTGGATTCAAAAGGATCATGCGCCGCAAGGATCAGCCCATAAGAATTGTAGATCAGCGTATATCCGGCGATTCCTGTTTCCTTTTGATAGGCTCTGGAAAATCCGCCATCAATTACTAATACTTTGCCATTGCATTTTATCGGATTCTCTCCGTTCTTTGATTTTACCGGAACATGACCATTAATGATATGCGTTCCCTGTTCCGGAAGTCCAAACTCCTTAAGAATACCGTCAATTACTTCTTCATTTTCCAACAGATGATAATATGGATTCTTCTGTTCCTTATGAGTCTCCTTATCTGCCAGAAAATACCGTTCAAACGTTGCCATCTTATCCTTTCCGAACAGCGGTGAATTTTCGCTGAGCCAGATATACCACATCATATCTCTGCCCCGTTGCCGCTCGCCGGCGTCTATGGCATAGAACCCTTTCCTTACATAGCTCTCCAGCACCTCATACAGTGATTTCCCTTTATACTCGTGTCCGTAAATGCGTACTGTTTTTAAGCTTCCATCCTCACATAACGGAACACAGCCATGATATAAAAGATTATTATTATACACTTTATAGAGACTTCCTTTATTCAAAAGGAAACGCATATGCTTCTGCAATTTCTCACAATTTAAAAATGCACAAGTCAGACGCTCCATAATATCTTCTTCCTCTTCTGTCAATGCGTACGGATCTTTCGGATCAATGGTCGGAAAATAGTGATCCAAAAGTTCATACTCCTTCCCATCCAAAGTAATCTTTCCCGCTTCATAATCAATCAGATGCAGAAGATTTCTTTTTTCTAAATGAAAGCTTGGATTTCTCTTGATCGTCTCCCCTTCCACCTTAAATTGAATAACGGAAATCGCTTTATGCATACGAATTTCCAGTTCTTTCTCCGCTTCCGCTCCTGAGTGTTCTCCCTTTAACTGGAACTGCAGACATGGGTCTTCTCCATAAGTATTTAAAGCAAAGGTCGCCAACGGGAGAAGGTTGATCCCATACCCATCTTCTAAAATATCAAGATTGCCATAACGGGCGCAGATGCGGATCACATTAGCAATACATCCTCTTTGCCCTGCTGCCGCACCCATCCACAGAACATCGTGATTTCCCCACTGGATATCTACGGAATGATAGGTCATCAGCTTATCCATAATAATATGAGGCCCCGGTCCACGATCAAAGATATCTCCCACAATGTGAAGATGGTCCACCGTCAGCCTCTGGATCAGTTCACTTAATGCTACAATAAATTCTCCTGCTCTCTGCGTCTCTATGATCGTACTTACAATGGCATTATAATAAGATTCCTTGTCAGATATCTCCGGGCGCACAGTAATAAGCTCCTCGATCACATATGCGAACTCCTCCGGCAGTGCTTTTCTGACCTTTGACCGCGTATATTTGCTCGCTGCATTTTTACATACTTCGATCAGGCGATACAAAGTAATCTTATACCACTCCTCCATGCTTTCTTCTGATTCTTTGATCCGTTCCATCTTCTCTCTCGGATAATAAATAAGAGTAGCAAGGGACTGTTTCTCCCTGCTACTCATAGTATTCCCAAAGACATCTTCGATTTTACGGCGCACGGAACCTGAGCCATTCTTAAGGACATGGGAAAATGCTTCATATTCTCCATGAATATCTGTTAAGAAATGCTCTGTGCCCTTCGGAAGATTCAAGATTGCCTGCAGATTAATAATCTCTGTCGACGCCTTGGCGATGGTTGGATAAAGTTCAGAAAGTCGTTCCAGATAACGTGTCATTAACTCTTTCATAAGCTCCTCCATACTAATTTTATATGAACCGGTTCTCACCCTAGAACTGGATCACATCAGACATATCATACATTCCTGCCGGTTTACCTGCCAAGAATTTTGCCGCTTCTACCGCCCCTTTTCCAAATACGGTCTTGGAATATGCAGTATGTTTAAACTCAATGACTTCATCAGTGCCGGCATAAATCACTTCATGGTCACCGACGATCGTTCCGCCGCGGACAGCGCTGATTCCGATTTCCTTCGCGTCGCGCTTCTTTCTCTCCTGACTTCGGTCATAGACATAATGGTACTGATTCTCCATTGCCTCATTCATGGAATTCGCCAATGCAAGTGCCGTACCGCTTGGGGCATCCAGCTTCTGATTATGATGTCTTTCCACAATCTCCATATCGTATCCTGCCGGTGCCAGCACAGCCGTTGCCTCCTTCAGAAGCTTCAGCAAAAGATTAATTCCGAGAGACATATTTGCTGATTTCAGCACAGCCGTCTCTTTCGCAGTCTCTTTCACTTTTGCAAGCTGTTCTTCCGAAAGCCCTGTCGTACACAAAACAACCGGAAGTTTTTTGTCTTTACAGCTGTCAAGCAGCGCATCTATTGCCGCTGCATTGGAAAAATCAATGACTACATCTGCCTCTTCCGTACATGCTTCCATACTGTCAAACACCGGATAATCATTCTCAATTTCCTTATATTTGTCTATGCCGGCTACAATCTCAATACTTTCGTCATTTTTTATAAGTCCGGTAATTACCTGTCCCATGTGCCCATTGCATCCATGCATAATTGCTCGTACCATATTGTCTGTCCTCCTCATCAGTCTTATTCTTATCTGACTATTAGCTCTTTTCATACAAAAAGGATATCATATCTGTTGAATGCAATCAACCTATGATATCCTTTTCACATTCTTCTCTGAAAACTATACAAGCTTGATTCCAAATTCTGTCATTGCCTTTGCCAGGCTTTCTTCATGCTGAGGTGTAAGCTCTGTAAGAGGCATACGAAGTGGTCCGCAGTCCATTCCCATAAGCTTCATTGCCTTCTTAACAGGAATCGGATTCACTTCACAGAACAACTGCTCGATCAGCGGAATCGCTTTCAGCTGAAGTTCCAGACTTCCTTTTACATCACCTTCAAAGAATTTTGCACAAATATCATGTGTCTCCTGCGGAGCCACATTGGATAATACAGAAATCACACCTTTTCCTCCAAGAGAAAGAATCGGTACGATCTGATCGTCATTTCCGGAATACAGATCTGCTTTTCCATCTGTGAGATGCATAATCTTTGCCACTTGAGAAATGTTACCGGAAGCTTCTTTAATTCCTACAATATTATCAACTTCTTTGATCAATCTTGCTGCCGTTGCCGGTTCGATATTACATCCCGTTCTGCTTGCAACACTATACATAATAATCGGAGCTTTTGCCTCCTTCGCCACTGCTGTGTAGTGTCCTACAAGTCCTTCCTGTGTTGCCTTGTTGTAATAAGGTGTTACAACGAGCAGTCCGTCTGCGCCATATGAAGCAGCTTCTTTGGACATGTCGATTGCTGTTCTCGTACAATTAGAACCTGTTCCTGCAATGATCGGAAGTCTTCCCTTCGTTCTTTCAATCGCAAATTTCACACATTCCATGTGTTCTTTCTCTGACATTGTTGCAGACTCTCCGGTTGTACCGCAGATTATAATACTGTCCGTTCCGTTATTACAGTGATAATCGATCAACTGATCCAATTTATCATAATTAATGCTCTCATCTTCATTAAACGGTGTGACAATTGCCACGCCAGCACCTGTAAAAATAGACATACTTATCCTCCTGACTATTATATGATTATAGAAATTCTATCACCATTCAGATATGATGTCAACGAAAGTCTTCACACGTTTTTCTTATCCTCATATATTCATACTGTCATGTAAAAGTCGCAGCATTTTGTTCAAATTTCCAACCTCTATCTGCCCCGGAGCCGATGGAATCCCGCTTGCTCCAAAAGTTACAGCTGAACCAAAGACTTCTCCGCAAATGCGGCTAATCATCCCATTTTCTCCCATTGACATTGTAATAAACGGACGGTCTGCATATTCGGTATACATTTCTTCTGTTGCAGATAATAAAGTAAGTACATCTCTTTTGCAGGCAGGCATTACCGCTATCTTCGGAATATCTGCTTCCAACTTCTGCATCTTGCAAAGTCTCCATACAATCTCTTCTTTTGTCGGTGTTTTTTCAAAATCATGGTTGGAAACAACTACTTTCACATTTTCTTTGTGAGCGCTCTCTATCATTTTTTTTACAACACTGTCACCAGCAAATAATTCGATATCTATGAGATCTACCGCTTTGGTCTTTATAATTCTTTCATTCAGTTCTACATAGTGTTTTAAACCGATAGCTTTTTTCCCGCCTTCACGCGCAGTCCGAAAAGTAAAAAGCAACGGAATATCTTTCAATATTTCCCGAAGTTCTCCTGCTATACTTTCCACCTTGGAAACACAAAAAACACTTTCATACCAATCTACTCTCCACTCTGCCAGATCAGCGCCGGAAGTTTCTACTCTTTTTGCCGATTTCAAAATATCTTCTCGCGTTTCTCCCACAATCGGCACACATATTTTGGGAATCCCTTCTCCGATTTTAACATTTCTTATATTGATATAACTCATTTTACCCACATCTTTTCATATTTTTTTACAATATAACACACTCTTCCTTTTCTTTCTATAGCTTATATTGTAAAATACGATTTAATGTATGCTGTAAAATTATCATTTAGTCATCCATACACTCAAGCTTTCCGACCGACACTTCATAAGCCACTCGCTTTTCCGTCTCCGTTTCCGTCAACTTCTTTACATATTCCCTGCTCTGGATTCTTCCAAGTATCTGGACATGCTCTCCCACTTGAAATGTCGATGCAAACCTTGCATTTCTTCCCCAGCAGATACAGGGAATATAATCCGACTTCCCATAAGGACGATTGACTGCAAGCAAAAGATCTGCAATTTCTCTCCCGAGCGGTGTCTTTCGATAAATCGGAAGCTTGCATATGTAACCATCTAACAAAATATGGTTCGTCTTGGCACCATCCAATTCTTCTTCGATAAATTCTACTTCCCTTGCAAATACAGATAGCACAAGACGGTTCCTTTGTTCCTCGTGACGATTATAAGATCGGAACTGACCGCTTATCATAAGAAATTCTCCCGTATAATCCTGACTTACATCGATCAGTCTCTCTGAGATCATAACGGGAATACGGTCTTCCGAATTGCTTAACCGCTTCACGCTCACATCCACCATATAGAAGCCCTCTCCGAACACTTCGTGGCTGAATGTAAAAGCAGACACTACTTCTCCCATAATCGTTACCTGATTGTTTTCAATAATCTTATCTGACATAATTTGACGTTCTCCCTTCCTCTGAATCGTATTTTGAGTCATTACATAGTCTATGAGTCTACTTTCGGTTTTAGAACTAAAATACTTGTAAAATTTAAAAAATGTGATAAACTAATAAAGTTGTATATTATCCATATAAATAGGAAAAGAAAAGGAAGATAATTATGAAGCAAAAACGTGAAGATGTACGTAATATAGCAATTATCGCCCACGTTGATCATGGTAAGACAACACTTGTGGACGAATTATTAAAACAAAGCGGAGTATTCCGTGAAAATCAGGAAGTAGCAGAACGTGTCATGGATTCTAACGATATTGAACGCGAACGTGGAATCACGATCCTTTCCAAAAACACTGCGGTCTACTATAAAGATACAAAAATCAATATTATCGACACTCCCGGTCATGCTGACTTCGGCGGAGAGGTAGAACGTGTCCTGAAAATGGTTAATGGTGTCGTTCTTGTCGTAGATGCCTTCGAAGGCGCTATGCCTCAGACAAAGTTCGTACTCCGCAAAGCTTTGGAACTGGATCTTCCTGTTATTGTCTGCATCAACAAAATCGACCGTCCGGAAGCACGTCCAGACGAAGTTATCGATGAAGTCCTCGAATTGTTCATGGATCTTGATGCTTCTGACGAACAGTTAGACTGCCCGTTCATTTACGCTTCTGCAAAATCCGGTGTAGCTGTTCTTGATCTGACGGATGAAGAAAAGGATATGCAGCCATTATTTGAAACAATCTTAGACTACATTCCGGCTCCGGAAGGAGATCCGCAAGCTCCGTCTCAGATTCTGATCAGCACTATCGACTACAACGAATATGTAGGTCGTATCGGTGTGGGTAAAGTCGAAAACGGTACCATCCGCGTCAACCAGGATATGATCATGGTCAACCATCATGACCCTGAGAAACAAAAGAAAGTAAAGATCAGTAAGCTCTATGAATTTGACGGACTGGACAAAGTAGAGGTAAAAGAAGCTTCCATCGGTTCTATCGTTGCTATTTCCGGTATTTCTGATATTTCCATCGGAGATACTTTATGCGCTCCGGAAAACCCGGAAGCAATTCCATTCCAGAAAATTTCCGAGCCTACGATTTCTATGAATTTCGTAGTAAATGACAGTCCGTTTGCCGGACAGGAAGGTAAATACGTAACTTCCCGTCACCTGCGCGACCGTCTTATGCGAGAACTGAACACTGACGTAAGCCTTCGTGTAGAGGATACTGAGAATACCGACAGCTTCAAAGTATCCGGACGTGGAGAACTCCATCTTTCTGTCTTAATTGAAAATATGAGACGTGAAGGATATGAATTTGCTGTCAGCAAGGCAGAAGTTCTCTATCACAAGGATGAAAATGGAAAACTTTTAGAGCCAATGGAAGCCGCTTATATTGATGTACCGGAAGAATTTACCGGAACTGTCATTGATAAATTAAGTCAGCGCAAAGGCGAACTCCAAAACATGAGCACTGCCAGCGGCGGATACACAAGACTTCAGTTTAATATTCCTGCCCGCGGACTTATCGGATATCGCGGCGAATTCTTAACTGACACAAAAGGAAACGGAATTATGAACACTGCTTTTGACGGATATGCGCCATACAAAGGAGATATTCAGTACCGTAAGCAAGGTTCTCTCATTGCCTTTGAAACAGGTGAATCCGTCACCTATGGTCTCTACAGCGCACAGGAGCGTGGAACACTCTTCATCGGAGCCGGTGAAAAAGTATACTCCGGTATGGTCATCGGTGAAAATGCAAAGACTGATGACATTGAAGTAAATGTATGTAAGACCAAGCATTTAACGAACACTCGTTCTTCCAGCGCAGATGAAGCACTTCGTCTGACACCGCCAAGGGTATTAAGTCTGGAGCAGGCGCTTGACTTCATCGACACGGATGAGTTGTTGGAAGTTACACCAAAATCTCTTCGCATCCGTAAGAAAATCTTAGATCCGAAAATGAGAAAAAGAGGAAACAGATCATGACATTTTTATGGCTTTTAGAAGGAATAAGAACTCCTTTTCTTGATAAACTTATGCAGTTTATCACGTATTTCGGCCAGGAACTTATTATCATAACGTTTATCTGCACACTGTATTGGTGTGTGGATAAGCGTTTTGCTTATTTTCTGGGCTTTTCGTATTTTACCGCGGGCCTTGCCGTCCAAACCTTAAAGATCACCTTTCGAATTCCCCGTCCATGGGTGCTTGACACGGACTTTCATGCTGTAGAAAGTGCAATCTCCGACGCCACCGGTTACTCATTTCCAAGCGGGCATACCCAAGGCGCCACCTGCCTGTTCTTCCCGCTTGCTTTAAAAACGCGGAAGAAATGGGTGAAGTTTCTATGCATCATAGCATTTTTGTCCATCGGTTTTTCCCGCATGTATCTTGGCTGCCACACTCCAAAAGATGTGCTGGTATCTATGGCGCTGTCACTTTGCATCACCCTTCTTCTGTGGAAATACCAGGCTCAGATTCTTGATCAGGAAACACATTTGAAATGGATCACACTTCTTCTGATGCTTCTCGCAATCGCCGCAGCAATCTACGCCTACGTTCTCTACAGCAATGATACGATTTCCGGCAAATATGCCGCCGATTGTTTAAAGGCTTCCGGCGCAGGTCTCGGGTTTGCATCAGGTTATTATATCGAACGAAAATGGCTCCGGTTTGATCTCTTAAAAGAGCAGCGGATGTTCGCAAAAATACTCCGGGTTCTCATCGGTCTTTTTGTCGCACTTCTGATCAAGAAGGGATTACCTCTTCTCATCGGTACTTCTATCTTGGCAAAGTCCTTAAAATACTTTATACTGGTGATGTGGGTACTTGTGATATATCCCTGTATCTTCAATAATGTATTAAGGAGAAACGCATGAAAACTATTATCGCAAATCTTTTAAAAAAGGTAACCGAACTTCTGGAATTTTTCATTGCTCTGATGTTGTCCGTAGGCATTATTTTATTGTGTCTGCGTCTTGCAGCTTCCCTGATCTATATTCCGAATCTGGAAGTCTGGCCAAATTACGACGATCTTCTGGAGCTTTGCTTTAATCTGATCATTGGTGTGGAATTGATCCGCATGGTTTATTATCATACTCCGAACACTGTATTCGAAGTATTAATATTCGCCATTGCCCGTCAAATTATTATTGACCACTCTTCCATCTGGGGTAACCTGATTGGTGTATGTGCAATCGCTGTGCTTTTTGCAACAAGAAAATATTTATTCTGTGAATTCGATGTGCCATCCGAAACAGTTCTTCGAGCAAGTACAAAAGTAAAAACCGCTAACAAATTATTAGATGTCCATCTGCCTTATGAAGATGAAAATACTTTACGCGACATCATTCTCAAACAGATGGAAAAAGAAGAAATAAATCCTGCTGTTGGCGCCTGTGTCTATTTTCCAAAATGCGGTCTACGTGTTGCAAAAATGAATAATGGAAAAATTTCAAGAATTGAAGTAATACGTGCTATACATTAGACTCCAAACGTGTTATACTACATATATCAGATATATTTCCGCTCTGACTATTAATTGTCAGATTATATTATCTGAAATTATGTGGAAAAGGAGTTGGCATCATGAAATTTATCATTATTGGCAAAAACATCGATGTAACCACAGGCTTAAGAGAAGCCGTAGAAAGTAAATTAGGAAAATTAGAAAGGTACTTTACTCCCGACACGGAAATTCATGTAACATTAAGTGTGCAAAAGGAGCGGCAGAAAATCGAAGTAACGATTCCAGTCAAAGGTACGATCATCCGCTCCGAACAAGTCAGCGATGATATGTATGTATCCATCGATCTTGTAGAAGAAGTCATTGAGCGACAGCTTCGCAAGTACAAAAACAAACTGGTTGCAAGACATCAGGAAGGCGGCGGATTCAAGAAAGAATTTTTTGACAGTGAAAACGCGGTGGAAGACGACAACGAAATCAAAATCGTCCGCACCAAAAAATTTGGTTTCAAACCAATGTATCCGGAAGATGCCTGTGTACAGATGGAGCTTCTCGGACATGATTTCTATGTATTCTGCAATGCCGAGACAGACGAAGTAAATGTTGTTTACCGCAGAAAGAACGGATCATTCGGACTGATCGAACCAGAATTTAATTAGTACATTATAGATTAATATTAAAAGCACGGGAATCGGCTCCCGTGCTTTTTCTTATGCTTCTTCCAAAATCTTAAGTTCTCCGTCCACTTCCCCGTACCAAAGTTCTTCTCCCACTTCCATCACTGCTCTTCCGGCAGTTCCTTCTGTAACTTCTTCCTTAATTTCATCCAACATCTCGTTGGGGATCAAGATATGCAGAACAACCTGATCTGTATATTCCGAATCCAATGTTTTGATTTTCTTTTCGCCTAATATATACTGAATCTTTCCTAATCCGGTATAATCTGTTGTGATCTTCAGTTTAAAACCAAATCTTTTGGTTATAATCTTAGAAGCAGAAAGCCCCGCCTGCGTTGCCGAAGCATATGCCCTCACAAGGCCTCCCGTACCAAGAAGCGTTCCGCCAAAATATCTGGTAACTACAACTGCCACATTGTGAAGTTCTTCCCCAATGAGAACGTCCAGCATCGGTTTTCCTGCTGTACCGCTCGGCTCTCCGTCATCACTGCATCTTAAGATCTCCTGACGCTCTCCAATCGCATAGGCAAAACAATTGTGTGTGGCATTCCAGTATTTTTTTCGCATGGATTCTATAAATGCAAGCGCTTCCTCCTCTGTCTCCACCGGTACAACTGTAGCAATGAAGCGAGACTTCTTCTCCACAATTTCTCCCTCTCCGCCTGCATAAACAATCTTGTATTCTGTCAACATATACATACATTCCTTTCAAAGTAACAATACCGCTTTATTACTATAATAACGAAATTCTTAAGAATTTCCTAGTAAAATATGAACTTTTCATTTTTTTCTTTATTTCAATACGGTTCTTTGCTATAATATTTTGGTATGAAGGAGGCTTATACGCATGAATTATGGAAGAAAAAATGCTGCAAAAAAGCAGAAAAAAATAACATCCAAATCCACCATGCAGGGAAAGCGTGTCGGGGTACGTCTTTTCAAAGCATTTTTGCTATGCCTGGTGGTCATTGCAATCGTCGGCATCATCGGCGGTGGTCTTTTCGTAAAGCGGATCATTGACAATGCACCGGAGGTTACACCGGATGATGTAAAGCCAAAGGGCTTCACTACATTCGTATATGCGGACGACGGTAAAACAGAACTGGAGCGGTTTGTTGCATCCGGTTCCAACCGAATCTATAAAACACTGGATGAGATACCGAAGGATCTTGGGAATGCCTTTGTCGCTATCGAGGATGAACGTTTCTATGAGCATAACGGAATCGACCTTCACGGTATCATCCGTGCGGGAATCGCTACTCTCTCCGGAAACGAACAGGGAGCCAGTACGCTGACACAACAGCTGATCAAAAACAACGTATTCCCTAACTTTATCCATGAAGAAACCTTTTATGATAAAGTCCAGCGTAAGCTTCAGGAACAATTCCTTGCTCTTCAAATCGAGAAACAAATGAGCAAAGAAGAAATTCTTGAAAGTTATATGAATACGATCAACTTGGGGCAGAACTGTCTCGGCGTACAAGCTGCTGCCAAGCGCTATTTTGGCAAGGATGTATCAGAACTAACCCTTTCCGAATGTGCATGTATTGCCGGAACAACACAGAACCCTTCCGGCTACAATCCAATCAACAATCCGGAAGATAATAATAAGAGAAGGAAATCCGTCTTAAAAAACATGTTGGAGCAGGGCTATATCGATCAGGCAGCTTATGATGAAGCAATAAATGATGATGTGTATGCCCGTATCCAGACAGTAAACAGCTCATCTGAAGAAAAGAAACCGACTTCCTACTTCGTAGATGCGCTCTCTGAACAGGTTATGCAAGATCTGCAGGATCAGCTTGGTTATACAGAGACACAGGCTTACAATGCTGTATACAGTGGTGGTTTGAGTATCTACTCTACTCAGAATGTAGAAATGCAGAAGATCTGTGACGAAGAGATGAATGATGATTCTAACTATCCGGGCTTGAAAGAATACGGTCTTGACTATGCCCTGACAGTGACAAGAGCCGATGGCTCCGTTGAAAACTACGGTTCCGGACATGTCAAAAAATATGCAAAAGAAAAACACAGTAAAAAATACGGACTGATCTATTCCAGTGAAGAAGATGCACGGGCAATGGTCGAGGAATGGAAGGCTACGATTGCCCAGGAAGGTGATACGTATGATGAGGTGATCAACATCACTCCACAGCCTCAGGCATCTGTAACGATCATGGATCAAAAAACCGGCGCCATCAAAGCAATGGTCGGCGGGCGCGGTGCTAAAAGTTCCAGCTTAAGTTTAAACCGTGCTTATAAAGGCTCAAAACGTCAGCCCGGTTCTACCTTTAAAATTCTTGCAGCTTACGCACCGGCTATTGATTCCTGTGGCAAGTCTTTATCTACCATTGTTGTAGATGAACCTTATAAATACAAGAACGGAAAGAACGTGAAAAATGCAAGCCGTTCATATAAGGGCGCTGTTACTTACCGGACTGCAATTGCAAATTCCATCAACGTCTGCGCAGTGAAGGTCAGTGATGAGATTTCGCAGGAGCTTGGATTTGAATATTGCGAAAAATTCGGTATCAGCACTCTCATAAAAGAGAAGAAAACAGACGCCGGGGTCTTCAGCGACATCAACCAGACACTGGCTCTCGGTGGTGTAACCGATGGTGTGTACAATTACGAATTATGTGCAGCCTATGCTACAATCGCAAATGGTGGCACTTACAATACACCAACCTTATATACAAAGATTGTTGACCATGACGGTAATGTCCTGCTTGAGAACCCGGGTGAATCTCACCAGGCAATTAAAGAGGGAACTGCTTCTCTTCTTACAAGCGCAATGGAGACAGTTGTAACAAGTGGTACCGGTCGTTCCTGCCAGCTTAATAACATGCCTGTAGCCGGAAAAACAGGTACAACAACTTCCAACAAAGACCTTTGGTTCTGTGGATATACTCCATACTATACTTGTGCAGTGTGGGGTGGTTATGATGACAACAAAGAATGTAACTATGATACCAGCTTCCGTTTCCGCATATGGAAAGGTATTATGAGCCGTATCCATGACGGACTGGAATACAAAGAATTTGATACTACAAAAGGCTTAATTCAGAAGACAGTATGTACCTTAACCGGAAAGCTTGCAGTAGCCGGACAGTGTCCTTCCGCTACAGAATACTTTGCCGAGGGTACAGAGCCAACCGAAACCTGTCCGGGACACAAAGATGTTGTCAGCCCTGATGATGAAGAGGATGACGAAGACAACGCAGAAGGAACAGCACCGGAACAGCCAAATACAACACCGTCAACACCAAATACCGGTAACGGTAATAACGGTAGCGGTAACACCGGTGGCGGCAACACCGGCGGCGGTAACACCGGTGGCGGTGACACCGGCGGCGGTGACACTGGCGGCGGTGACACTGGCGGTGGTGACACTGGCGGCGGCACTGGTGGTGACACTGGTGGCGGTGGCAACACCGGTGGTTCCACCCCATGATGCTTCACAGTTAAAAATAGTATAAATCAACGCTAACGTATAAAAGGCGGATGACCGATGGCTAATTACAGCCACTGATCATCCGCCTTTATATAAATAGTAACTCTATCTTAATAAATAGCAACTCTATCCTAAAATTAATTTTGCCGCTCCACACATTCCCGCATCATTTCCGAGAACGGCAATAATAAACTCAGTACCTTCATTTGCAAAGAATGCTTTCTCGAGGAAATATTTTTTCACATACTGAATAATAATCGGACCGGCTTTTGATACGCCTCCGCCAATAATAAACATAGACGGGTCGATCACTGCCGCTACATCTGCCAATGCATATCCAAGATAAGCACCGAATTCTTCTACGATTTCTTCTGCGACTTTATCTCCTTCTTTCAATGCATCAAACACCGCTTTAGCGGTAATCTCCTGTCCGCGGAGCAAAGTCATATCATTATTCTTCGCGAGACGGATTCTTGCAAGCCTTGCAATTCCTGTTGCAGAAGCATATTGCTCCAGACATCCTTTCTTTCCACAGCCACATTTATCTGTTTCCTGTCTGTTTGCAAGAATATGACCGATCTCTCCGCCGGCGCCATTTGTTCCGACCAGAGGACGTCCTCCGACAATCACTCCGCCACCGACACCGGTTCCCAGAGTGACCATAACCAGATTCTTATGTCCTCTTCCTGCTCCCAGCCACATTTCTCCTAATGCAGCCATATTTGCATCATTTCCTACTTCCACCTTGAATCCGGTAAGCTCTTCTAATTCACGCTTAACTTCTTTATAACCCCATCCGAGATTTGCTGTATTTTTTACAACACCGTCTTCATTTACAGGAGCCGGGATTCCAATACCGATACCTTCCATGTCCTCTCTTGCAATCCCATCTTTTTTACATTTTTCTGCAATGGCTTCTGCAATATCCGGAAGAATTGCTTCTCCTTTATTCTCTGTCCTTGTCTTAATCTCCCATTTATCAACCAATACACCATCTGCCTGAAACAATCCGATCTTTACAGTTGTTCCTCCTACATCAACACCAAAACAATACTTCATGATACCCTCCTATTTTCTCTTTGTCATATTCTGCTGTACACGCTTGTACAATTCCTGCGCGGCATTGTATCCCATGCTCTTCTGTCTGTGATTGATGGCCGCTGTTTCAACGATGATCGCAAGATTACGTCCCGGACGAATCGGAAGCTGATGACAGACAACTTTATTTCCAAGAAATTCTGTATACTGCTCTTCCAGTCCAAGACGGTCATATTCTTTATCTCGATCCCATTCTTCCAATGTAATTACGAGATCAATGTTCTGCGTTTCACGCACGCTCTGCACACCATATAACATCTTAACATCTACGATTCCAATTCCTCGAAGTTCAATGAAATGCCTTGTAATATCCGGCGCTGTTCCCACGAGCGTCTCATCACTGACCTTGCGGATCTCAACCACATCATCACTGACCAGACGATGCCCACGCTTAATAAGCTCCAGAGCCGCCTCACTCTTACCGATACCACTCTCTCCCATAATAAGCACGCCAACACCATAGACATCTACAAGTACACCGTGAATAGAAATGCACGGCGCCAATTCAACATTCAGCCATCTGATTATCTCAGCTGAAAATGCCGATGTTGGAGTCTCTGTAGAAAATACCGGAACATTTGCCTTGTTGGCTTTCTCAATCAGGCTGTCATCCGGTTTAAGATTCCGACAGAAAATGATACACGGTATTTTATAAGACAATAACATATCATATATCTTCTCTTTTTCATCTTCTTCCATATTCTCCAGAAAAGTATACTCCACACATCCGATCAGCTGTACCCGTTCATATGCAAAATGTTCAAAGAATCCGGTAAGCTGGAGCGCCGGACGGTTAATGTCCGGAACCACCACTTTTTTCTCTGTCATATCGACATCCGGCGTGAGATTTTTTAAATTTAATTTTTCTACTACCTTACTTAATTTCACATAATTTTCCATGTTTTTGCTCCCACTCCTTTTATTCATCTAATTATTTCAGTATAGCACACTAATGAAAAAAGTTATATACATCTTCTGCCGATTTTTTGTTCATAGAAGGCAATTTTTCCAGTTCTTCTACCGTTGCATTTTTAATTGCAGTAATATCAGCAAAATACTTCATCAAATCCTTTCTTCTGGCAGGACCCACTCCCGGAATATCATCCAAAATAGAATGTACCTGATTTTTCCCTCTTAATTGTCTGTGAAAAGTAATTGCAAAACGATGTGCTTCATCCTGTATCCGTGTAATCAGACGAAAGGCTTCTGAATTTCTGTCAATTGGAAGCTCGACATTCTGATAATACAGGCCTCGCGTGCGGTGATGATCGTCTTTTACCATTCCACACACCGGAATATCAAGATGCAAATCATTTAGCACCTTTAATGCAATATTCACCTGCCCCCTTCCTCCGTCCATAAGGATCAGATCCGGGAACGTCGTAAATCCTCCCATTTCCTTTCCCTCTTCCCGCTCCTTCAGGCCATGTGTAAATCTTCTTGTGAGCACTTCTTCCATACTGGCATAATCATCTGCCCCCTGTACCCCTTTAATCTTGAATTTACGGTAATCGTTCCGCTTTGGTTTTCCTCTTTCATAGACGATCATCGAACCTACCGAGTCAAAACCACTCGTATTGGAAATGTCATAAGCTTCCATACGGGAAATACTTTCTAAGCCAAGAATTTTTCCGAGTTCCTTGACTGCGCCGATCGTGCGTCCCTCTTCTCTCTTTAACCGCTCTTTATCCGTACTTAATACAAGCTGTGCATTTTTCTTTGCCAGCTCAACAAGCTTTTCTTTTGTCCCTTTTTGTGGCACGTGAATATGGACTTTATGACCACGTCTGACACTCAGCCATTCTTCGATAATTTCCTGATCTTCGATCACTTCCGGAAGCATAAGCTCTGCCGGAATGTAGGGGGTTCCTGCGTAAAACTGTTTCACAAAGCTGGACAGAATCTCTCCCGGCATTTGCTCTTCCGAAATCTTCAGATAAAAATGATCTCTCCCGATCAGACGGCCACCACGAATAAAAAACACCTGAACAACCGCATCCTCGGACTCAGAGGCAACTGCAAGAATATCTCTGTCCTCTCCTGCCGTATCTGTTATCTTCTGTTTCTGGGCAATCTTGCGGACACTGTAAAGAAGTTCCCGATACTCTGCTGCTTTCTCAAATTCCAGATTTTCCGCTGCCTCCTGCATCTTTTGCTCCAATTCTTTTAAAATAAGATCATAATTACCATTTAAAAATTGGAGCACCTGAGCAATTGATTTTCGATATTCTTCTTCGGAAACATAGCCCTGACAAGGCGCATCACATTGATGGATGTGATAATTCAGGCAAGGTCGTTCCTTTCCGATATCTTTCGGCAGCTTCCGATTGCAGCTTCTGATGTGATATAATTTTCGAATCAGATCTATGGTATCCTTAACTGCTCCTGCACTGGTATAAGGTCCAAAATACTTTGCTTTATCCTTCACCATCTTCCTCGCCATCATAATCCTAGGAAATGGTTCATCCACAGTTACCTTTATAAATGGATATGCTTTATCGTCCATCAACATTGTATTATATTTCGGACGATGCTCTTTAATCAGATTACATTCCAATACAAGTGCTTCTAACTCGGAATCTGTCACGATATACTCAAATCGGGCAATATGGGTCACCATCTGCTCAATTTTCACACCTTTGTTCCGACTGCTTTGAAAATATTGGCGAACCCGGTTTTTCAGACTGATTGCTTTTCCCACATAGATAATCTCATCTTTTTCATCATGCATTAAATATACTCCCGGCTTTCCCGGCAGTTTTTTTAATTCTTCCTGAATATTAAACATAATGTCTCCTAAATCAATTTTATACGATAAAAGGATGGAAGCAAAATCCTCCATCCTTTTACTTGTGCTTTTATTATAACATTACACTTCTTCTGATTCAATTTCTTTTGATCCGGTTTCCGTATCGACTTCCTGTACTTCATGATTGTCCACTGGTGTCATTGCAATTCGTTCTGCCGTTTTTCCTTCTTTATCCTCTGAAGAGATTCCTTCTACTTCATGGAATATTTCCATAAATTCTTTTCCGGTAATCGTTTCCTTCTGAATAAGGAAATCAGAAATCTTATCTAACGATGTCCGATGCTCACTAAGCAGCCGCTTCGCTTCTGCATAAGCATCTTTCAGCATTTTCATTACTTCTTTATCAATCTCCGCCGCCGTCTCAGAACCACAGTTGCTCACCGGTCTTCCGTCCAGATATCGGTTCTGGATCGACTCTAAACCGATCAGTCCGAATTTTTCACTCATTCCATATTGAGTGATCATCGCTCTTGCAATGCTGGTTGCCTTCTCGATATCATTCGATGCGCCTGTTGTCACTGTATCAAAGACAACTTCTTCTGCGGCACGCCCTGCCAGCATTCCTACGAGCATTGCCTCAAGCTCTTTCTTTGTATTTAAGAACTTCTCTTCTTCCGGTGTCTGCATCACATAGCCAAGCGCCCCCATTGTACGAGGTACGATCGTAATCTTCTGTACCGGTTCAGAATCCTTCTGAAGTGCACTTACAAGCGCGTGCCCCACTTCGTGGTAGGAGACAATTCTTCGCTCTTCCTGACTCATGATTCGGTCTTTCTTCTCTTTTCCTACCAGAACAACTTCTACTGCCTCGAAAAGATCTGCCTGACTCACTGCATTTCTTCCATGCTTAACTGCGTTGATCGCAGCTTCATTTATCATATTGGCAAGATCTGAGCCAACCGCACCGGATGTTGCAAGGGCAATCGCCTCTAAATCAACGGTTTCATCCATTCGAACATCTCTGGAATGTACCTTCAATACATCTACACGTCCTTTTAAATCCGGTTTTTCTACTACAATTCGACGGTCAAAACGTCCCGGTCTTAAAAGCGCAGGATCCAAGATCTCCGGACGGTTTGTAGCTGCAAGAAGCACCAGTCCCTTGTTACTCTCAAATCCATCCATCTCTGCGAGAAGCTGATTCAATGTCTGTTCTCTCTCATCGTTGCTTCCCATCTGATTATCTCTGCTCTTACCAATGGCATCAATCTCATCAATAAAAATAATACACGGTGCCATCTGCTGTGCCTGTTTAAACAGATCACGTACTCGTGAAGCGCCTACACCTACATACATTTCCACAAATGCAGATCCGCTCAGAGAAAAGAACGGAACCTTTGCTTCTCCGGCAACTGCCTTAGCCAGCAAAGTCTTACCGGTTCCCGGAGGTCCGACAAGAAGCGCTCCTTTTGGAAGCTTCGCTCCCACACTCGTATATTTTCCCGGATTGTGCAGAAAATCTACCACTTCCTGCAGAGATTCCTTCGCTTCTTCCTGACCTGCCACATCCCGGAAGGTCACTCCGGTCTGTTTCTCTACATACATTTTAGCATTGCTCTTCCCGACGCCCATCATTCCGCCGCCTTTCGCCATCTTTCTGGTCATCCAAACGATCATTCCCACCAGAAGGGCAATCGGAAGAAATGTGCCGATCAACTGCCAGATTATCGCAGATGTTGTATCCGGTATTTCCTGACTGTACACGACATGATGCTTGTAAAGTCTCTCTGATAAAGTGTCATCTTTGACAACACCGGTATAATATTCTTTTGCAGTCCTTTCACCTTTTTCTTTTTTCATAGTGATCACAAGCTGATCATTCTGAATTTCTACTCTTGCTACCTGTCCCTTATCCACATATTCAAGGAACTTGTCATAAGTAATCTCTGACTCTGCGCCCTCTCCCTGAAATTGATAGAGTGCCATTACCAAGATACTGGTAATGAGAGTCACTAAAATAATAAAAGAAAATCCCTGCTTGTCATTCTTATTATTGGGATTTTGATTATTTTTCTTTTGGTTGTCCATGTTTCTCCTCCTGTTATTACCATTTTATTATACGGACAGCCTACCTATAAATCAATAAAAACATTATGAAAAGATTGTAAACTTCCTATACTTTGTAGTATACTTGATAAGGTAATATTTCATACTGATAAAAAGATTAGAAACACGAGGTTAGAAAGATGAATATAGGATTTGATAATGAAAAATATTTGCAGACACAATCATCACATATTAAAGAACGTATCAAACAATTTGATAATAAACTTTATTTGGAATTTGGCGGAAAACTTTTTGATGATTATCACGCATCTCGTGTTCTTCCGGGATTTCAACCAGACAGTAAAATGCGCATGCTGATGCAGCTCTCCGATCAGGCAGAGATCATTATTGTCATCAGCGCAGAAGATATAGAGAAAAATAAAGTACGCGGTGATCTTGGCATCACTTATGATTTAGACGTTTTAAGACTGATGTCTATTTTCAAAAATCACGGTTTATTTGTCGGAAGTGTTGTCATCACGAAATACAGCGGTCAGGAAAGCGCTTCTTTATTTAAAAACCGACTGGAAAAATTAGGAATCAAAGTATACCGTCATTATCCGATCTCCGGATACCCATCCAATATCCCTCACATTGTCAGTGATGAAGGATATGGAAAAAATGATTATATTGAAACATCCCGCCCGTTGATCGTTGTAACTGCACCGGGACCGGGAAGCGGAAAAATGGCCGTCTGCTTATCACAGCTCTACCATGAACACAAGCGCGGTATCTGTGCCGGATATGCAAAATTCGAGACTTTCCCGATTTGGAATATCCCGTTAAAACATCCGGTCAACCTTGCTTATGAAGCAGCAACTGCAGATTTAAATGATGTCAATATGATTGATCCGTTCCATTTGGAAGCATATGGCCAGACAACGGTTAACTACAATCGAGACGTAGAGATCTTCCCTGTGTTAAATGCCATGTTTGAACGCATTTATGGAGAAAGTCCTTACAAATCACCTACAGACATGGGCGTAAATATGGCAGGAAACTGTATTTGTGATGATGAAGTATGTAAAGCAGCTTCCAAGCAGGAAATTATTCGAAGATATTACGATTCTCTGAGACGCCACCTCATCGGTGCATGCTCGGATGAAGAAGTGTATAAATTAGAAATGCTGATGAATCAGGCAGGTATCACTGTTCATGACCGTCCTGTTGTAGATATAGCATTAAAACGCGCAGAAGAAACCGGAGCCCCTGCTGCCGCACTGGAACTTCATGACGGTCGCATCGTAACAGGTAAAACTTCCAATCTCTTGGGAGCCTCCGCAGCACTTCTTCTCAATGCCTTGAAAGAGTTAGCCGGTATTGACCACAAATTACACGTGATTTCTCCGGAAGCGATCGAACCGATCCAAAAATTAAAAACACAGTATCTGGGAAGCAAGAATCCAAGATTACACACAGACGAGATTCTTATTGCTCTTTCTGTCAGCGCCGCTTCCAACCCTACTGCACAGCTGGCACTTGCACAGCTTCCGAAATTAAAAGGATGCCAGGCTCACACTTCTGTTATGATCGGAACAGTTGATATGAAACAATTCAAAAAACTGTCCATACAGGCAACCTTTGAAGCAAAATATGAAAAAACTTCCACTCTTTTCCACGGAAAAGGACTTTAGTCAGACAGGAACATTTTTCCTCCTTAAGAATACCTTATACCACTAGGTTTTTTAAGGAGGATTTTTATTATGAAAAAAAGGCTGATGGCACTTGTTTTAGTCACAATCATGCTAATGGCCGGCGTTTTATCTGCCTGTTCATCGAGAGAATCAGACAAAGACACGAAAGACACATCAAAAGCTGCACAGGAAAAAACAGTGCAAAAAAATCACTCATCCGAAAAGAAAAAAGTCGTATTAAACGAAGTGGCACACTCTATTTTCTATGCACCTATGTATATCGCCATTGAAGAAGGGTATTTTGCTGAGGAGGGAATCGACCTCGAACTTGTAACCGGATTTGGGGCAGATAAAACTATGACCTCTGTCCTCTCCGGAAATGCTGACATCGGATTCATGGGTTCTGAAGCTTCCATCTACACTTATAACGAGGGCGCGAATGACTATGTGGTAAATTTCGCCCAACTTACACAGAGAGCCGGGAACTTTCTGGTCGCTCGTGAGAAAATTGATGATTTTTCATGGGAGAATTTAAAGGGGAAAGAAGTTCTTGGTGGAAGAAAAGGCGGTATGCCGGAGATGGTTTTTGAATACATCTTAAAGCAACACAAAATTGACCCGGGAAAAGATCTGACAATCAATCAGAACATTGACTTTGGTTCTACTGCCGCAGCGTTCTCTGAAGGTCAGGCCGACTTTACCGTTGAGTTTGAACCCGGCGCTACTAATCTGGAAAAAGAGGGCAAAGGATATGTCGTTGCCTCTCTCGGCACCGACAGCGGTTATGTGCCATATACCGCATTTTCCGCAAAGCAAAGTTATATCGACAAAAACCCGGAAATCATTCAAGGCTTTACGAACGCACTGCAAAAAGGAATGAATTATGTCCAGAACCACACGCCTGAAGAAATCGCAAAAATGATTGAGCCTCAATTCAAAGAAACAGATCTTGACACAATCACTACGATCGTCACTCGTTACTATGAACAGGATACATGGAAGGATAATCTTGTTTTTGAAGAAGAGAGTTTCCAGCTCTTGCAAGATATTTTAAAGAGTGCCGGAGAATTAACAAAAGAAGCGCCTTACGAAGACCTCGTAATAACAACCTACGCCGAAAACGCGAAGTAAAGACTGGCACAAACGTAAACCGGGGACGTTTTTTCGTCCCCGGTTATTATTTTTTATGCCCGTATTTTATGCTCTCATCGCTCCGTCTACTGATAATATTTCACCGGTTACATAGCTTGCAAGATCACTGGCAAGGAATAAAAATCCGTTTGCCACATCTTCCGGTTCTCCGACTCTGCGAAGCGGAATATTTGCAATCAGAGGCTGGATCATTTTTTCCGGCAATGCAGCCACCATATCAGTTCTTGTAATTCCCGGTGCCACTGCATTTACACGGATATTACTTGGTCCAAGCTCTCTTGCCAGCGAAAGCGTCAACCCATTTACCGCAAATTTACTTGCCGGGTACCCAACTCCTGACGGCTGACCAGATATACTTACCATGGAACTGGTATTAATAATACAGCCGCCTCCCTGCTCCCGCATAACTTTTACAGTCGGCTGAATGGTATAGAATAATGCCTTTACATTAAGATCCATAATTTTGTCAAATTCCTCTGGCTGATAATCCTCTATCTTCGTACTCTGTGAAATTCCTGCATTATTGACCAGAATATCAATTCTTCCGAATTTTTCTTTTACTCTTTCAATCGCTGCCTCTACTTCTTTTGCATCTGAGAGATTCGGGTGATCTCCGCTCACTTCCCAGTCCGGATTTTCCTCTTTTAATTTATTTAATGCTTTATCCACAGTCTCTTCTCTGGAGCCAAACAATACAACCTTCGCTCCGTTTTCGAGATATTTTCTTACTACCGCATATCCTATTCCACGTGTTCCTCCGGTTACAACTGCAATTTTTCCTTTTAACATATAAGTTTCCTCCTTTTTGATTTTCTTTTTATAATTTTTCTTGTCTTATCATAACTCTTCATTTTTAATAACAGGTTAGATTATTTAACTCAAACTTAAAAATTAATAACTATTACTGTTTTTATTATAAAGCATTTTTGTTGATTTGAAAAGAGAATTTTCAAACTTTTTTGATTTTTATTTTCTCTTTTCATTTATTTATCTCATAAAGATGTTTTTTCATTCATAGACTAAATACAAATCACCGTACAGGAGTCATCATGTCCTCTAACAAACCTGATTTTCGTCCTCTGCTATTAAGGCTTCTCGGTCTTCTGGCTCTTTTTACCCTTTGCTTTTTTGCAGGGCGTAAAGTTGCGATGTACACGGAGGAAACAATCTCTCCGGTCGCGTCTGCCACAGAAAACTGGGGATTGGGATTTCAAACAGATGGCGAACGTCCTACAGCAAATGCTTCCATAGAAGAACTCAAAAAATATAACGCATACTATGCAAAAGATACGAAGAAGAAAGAAATTTATCTTACCTTTGACTGTGGATTTGAAAATGGAAATACAGAAAAAATCTTAGACGCCCTGAAGAAACACAATGCGCCCGCCACTTTCTTCGTTGTGGGAAATTATCTGTCCACAAGCCCTGAGCTTGTAAATCGTATGGTAAAAGAAGGGCACACTGTGGGAAATCATACTTATCATCATCCGGATATGTCACAGATATCTTCTAAGGAAGCTTTTGAAAAAGAATTGAAAGATGTAGAGACACAATATAAGGAGATTACAGGCAAAGAGATTTCTCATTTTTATCGCCCTCCACAGGGAAAATATAATCTTGAAAACCTTAAGATGGCAAAAAATCTCGGATATCATACTTTCTTCTGGAGTCTTGCCTATGTAGACTGGTACGAAAACGATCAGCCGACGAAAGAAGAAGCCTTTGATAAACTTCTCTCCCGCATCCATCCGGGCGCTATTGTTCTTCTTCATAATACTTCGAAAACCAATGGCGAGATATTGGATGAACTTTTGACCAAATGGGAAGAAATGGGATATACGTTTCAATCCCTGAATCAGCTGATCAGCTGATTCAGGGATTGGAATCATTTCATAATTTCCTGTAAAAAACCGGTTCCGTCTCCGGAAAACTCAATCTTCAGATACTGTGCGATCGTCTGTGCAATATCAGAAAAACTCTTTCGAATTCCAAGATCAACGCCTTGTCGTAGATTCGCTCCGTAACACAGACACGGAGTATATTCTCTGCTGTGATCGGTTCCTTTGAAGCCGGGATCGCATCCATGATCTGCCGTAATGATAAGCAGATCCTCTTCTTTCATCTTTTCCAGCATCATCCCCAACTGCCTATCCACTACATTGAGAGCGCGCACATATCCGTCAATATCGTTTCGATGTCCGTAGAGCATATCAAAATCCACCAGATTTACAAAACAAAGTCCAGAAAATTCTTTCTCCATAAGCTCCAGTACACGTTCCATATTTTTATCATTTCCCTCATTCGGATAAGTCTTTGTGATACCTCTTCCTGCAAAAATATCATAGATTTTCCCTACACCGATTACATCCTTTTCAGCTCGTTTCAACGCATCAAGAATTGTCTCCTTCGGCGGCATTAAAGAAAAGTCATGGCGATTCACTGTCCGAGTGTAATTCGGATATGTTCCTACAAACGGTCTTGCGATTACTCTTCCGACACCATGCTCTCCTGTCAATATCTTTCTTGCAATCCGGCAATTCTCATATAATTCTTCTAACGGCACAACTTCTTCATGCGCCGCCACTTGAAAAACACTGTCTGCGGAAGTGTATACAATAAGCTTTCCTGTTTCTACATGCTCTTTCCCGTAATCTTTGATGACTTCTGTTCCGGAATACACTTGATTACAAAGCGTTCCTCTCCTAGTTTTTTGCTCAAACTCTTGTATGATTTCCTGCGGAAATCCATGCGGATAAGTCGGCATAGGTTTCGGTGAGATCACGCCTGCAATCTCCCAGTGACCTACCGTCGTATCTTTTCCTGCCGACTGCTCCTGCATTTTTCCATAACATCCAATCACATGTTCTCTGTTATCTTGAAAAGATGTACCTTGAAGATTATAAATTCCCAGTTTCTCCATGACCGGAATATGAAGTGAACCGCTTCTTACGCAAGTACCAAACGTATCGCACCCGACATCATCAAACCGATCCGCATCCGGCGCCTCTCCGACTCCTACACTGTCCAGTACAATCAAAAATACTCGTCTTGCCATCTTTCTTCGCCTCCACCTTAGAATCTCCCTTATTTGCTTTACACATGAAGCTTCTTATGCATTTCTTCTTTAAACTCTTTCCCTTTAAATAAAATAAGCGCCATCAGAAATAAAAAACTCAATCCTACGCACAGGACTGCAAGCGCCCGAAAACGAATCACCTTTGTAAGCAGCAGAACAAAAGGAAGAAGGATACTGTACATTGACGCCATCACGTAATAGATCATATACTCCCTCGGAGAATGTGATTGTATCTTGGATACGATTACCATGGAAATCTGAATCAGCAAACATACGATCGGCAATACATAGTTCACTGACCAGCCCCTCCATCCGATACAGGCATCCCATATGATACAACCGATCGTCACGCCAAGCAGCTGCCACATGGCATTTTTCAGTAAATTATGCCGTTTCACATATCCTACCGACAGGGCTGCCCACATGCTGAAAATCCCGGCTGCAACAAATACAGACCACAGACGCTGCGGTGAAAAAATCACATTTGCCATTACCGCAAATACAGCTGCCATCATACAGCCAAAGGAAAAACCTTTGTAAAACTTTCTTCCTTCATAATTCGGCTGTGCATCTTCCGGGTATTCCGGTTCTATAACCGTCGCAGACACACCGATATTTTCTAAGATCTCATAAAAATTCCTCTGGATATTCAAGCTATCGTAGCGAGAAGTAAAGGCACAAGTCAGCGTATCTTTAAAAGAACAGACACACAGCTCCATTCGCGGGGTACTCGTATAGACGCCAAACCGTTCAATATACGGCATATATTCTTCCGGCATCTTAACCGCACTCATATTAGAAAGAACTGCTGTCACTTCTCCTTCTGCCATCTTCGCTCCCATTTTGATACAAGGATCTTTTAAAATCAACGGAGCCCACTTTAATATTTTATGCTTTTCAAATGCAATCAATTCATTCATGCGCCCTGCAATTTCTTCTTTTGTCAGATGTTCTTCGAAATATTGCTTTACCGCCTTTAATACAGTATCAAAATCATCTTTTCCTGTCCCGAATTGATAACCTGGCTCAATATAGCTGAAAAAATTCAACATAGAATCTGATGGAAAGATTTTCCGAAGATTTACCGGAACCATCAGCACCACCGGTTTTTTCTCCTGTGTCTTATTCATTTCTTTGTGAATGGCACAGATAAATGCAGCCGTCAGTAATACTGTCACAGACACTCCGTAAGCTCTTGCCTTTTCTAACAATGCTTTTACGGAAAGAGTTGTTTCTACTACTTTTAATTCTTCGTATTCCTTTCCTCTCTTCTTGATCTGATATGCTTTCACCTTTTTCCTTTTTGTTCTTTTCAGATCCGGATTATAATATTTACTAAAGCTGTCATTTTCCTGATCCTGCACTGTCAGTTTATCTTTGGCAAGCTGCACTTCGGGAAGCCCTTCTTCTTTATGCGCAAGATACAGATAATTCTTTACCAGTTCTCTCAAAAATTCTGTCGCTCCGGTACCATCAGTCAGTGCATGAAATACCTCAAAATTAATCCGATTTTCATAATAAGTAACTTCAAAAAGAAGCGCCTTTTTATCCCTTACATAAAGACAGCTGCACGGTTCTTTGTATTCTTCTCGCACAACCGGACGCAGTTCGCTTTTTTCCAGATAGTGCCAGAACAAACCTTTTCGCATGACGGATAAAAACACGGGATATTTTTTGATCGTTTTATTTAAAGCTTCCTGTAAAATCCCACTGTCTACCGGTTCTTTCAATACACAATAAAACCGGAATACTCTAGTGTCTTTTGGGCTGCTTGCCGCGGAAAACATCTTGGCAGCATTATCAAGATTTCTCCAATAAGCCCGCCTCTGTTCAAACATCCGCTTCCCCCTCCTTCAAAAATTCATTGATCAATTCAAAGCTTTCTTTTACATGAAAGTATTTAATTCCAAGCGAAAAATAACCGTGAAGGGCGTCTTTGATCCGATAGAGTTTCACACGGTTTCCTGCTTCCTTAAGCCTTTTTGCGTAGGCTTCTCCCTCGTCTCTTAAGGGATCGCACTCCGCAGTTAACACAAGGGTGTCCGGTTGATGGCTATAATCGGTTTCCATAAGCGGTGCAAAATATTTATTTTCTTTATCTTCCGGGCAAGAGGCATAAAGCTCAATATAATCTCTCATCTTCCCCGATGTCAGAAGATAATCGCTCCCATATTTATGCACTGACGGAAACGGTGAATTGTCTGTATAATCACCAAAAAGAGCCGGATAAATGAGGATCTGCCTTTTCGGCAGAAATTCACCGTTGTCACGCGCCATCAAAGAAACAGCCGCCGCCAGATTTCCGCCCGCACTGTCACCGATCAGTGTGATTTTGTCCGGATCGACATTCAAAATGAACTGTCTTGTATAAAGTGCTTTTGCCACGGCATAACAATCCATAAGCCCCGTAGGAAACTTATGCTCCGGCGCTAATCGGTATTCTACTGATATCACGAGATGTTCTGTTGCCACGGCAAGTCTGGCACAGATTCTCTCATAATTATCCACACTGTCTGTCACCCATCCACCGCCATGAAAAAACAAAAATACCGGAAGATTTTCTGATATTTCTTCACTCGGCATATATAATCTCATAGGCACTTCATGATCTCCGTTCATGACTTTATAATCAATGGTGCGGTGAAAGATCTTTAACGGATCAATGGCTTTGATATTTGCAAGCTGTCTGGCCGCTTCTACCTCAATCCCATCAAAAGACAAGGCTTTCAATACTTTTTTCATAGATTTATTTATGGTCACGGTTACGATTCTCCTCCCTGAATCCTCTCATTGAGATCATTTAAATATACCCAGCGCTCCATCTTATTTTCCAATGCCTGCTCGGTTTCTTCTTTTTCTTTCATAAGTTCACCAAGTTTTACAGAATTGGTGGCGTTTTTCATAATGTCTTGATCCAGTTTCTCAAGCTTACTCTCTAACTTGGCAATATCATCATCAATCGTCTCAAATTCTTTTTGTTCTTTGTAAGTAAATTTCAGTTTTTTCTCCCGCTGCTTCCATGTCTCTTTCGACTTCGACTCAACCTTTTCAGTCTTCTGTCCCTGCTTCTCTTCTTCTGAAACTGACTCAATCTCCTTTTTGATCAAATAGTCGGAATAGCCACCCTCATATTGGCGTATCACACCATTTCCTTCAAAAGAAAAAATTCGATTTACTGTTCGATCCAGAAAATAACGGTCATGAGATACGGTAATGATAATTCCGTCAAAGCTGTCTAAATAATCTTCTAAAATTGTAAGCGTCTGGATATCCAGATCGTTGGTCGGCTCGTCAAGAAGCAATACATTGGGAGCACCCATAAGAATGCGAAGAAGATAAAGCCTTCTTTTTTCCCCGCCGGATAATTTCTCAATCTTCGACCATTGAATCGCTCCTTCAAATAAAAAACGTTCCAGCATCTGGGACGCAGTGATTCTGCTGCCGTCGGAAGTCTTTATATATTCTCCTGCCTCTTTGACGTAATCAATCACTTTCATGGAATCATCCATATATTCATTTTCCTGTGAAAAATAGCCCATACGGATCGTCTGCCCCACCTCTATGATTCCTTGATCCGGCTTTGCTACACCGCTTATGATTTTTAGAAGCGTTGTTTTCCCACATCCATTGGGGCCAATGATTCCGATACGGTCGTGGCGCAGAAAAATATAGCTGTAATCTTTTATCAACTCTTTTTCTCCGTATGATTTACCGATACCAGAAAGCTCAATCGTCTTATTCCCCATGCGGGAGGACGTGGAATCCAACATAACTCTTTTTTCTTCTTGAAGATCCTTCATCTCCTGCAACGCACGAATCCGATCAATATGCGCCTTCTGCTTCGTACTTCTTGCTCTTGCTCCTCTATGAAGCCACTCAAGTTCTGTGCGAAGAAGGCTTTTTCTCTTGCGCTGCGCGGCAAGCTCCATATTTTGCCGCTCTTCTTTTAATGTAACAAACTGCTCATAATTTCCCGGATAGCTGTATAATTTCCCCTGATCCACTTCCACGATCCGATTCGCTACACGGTCCAGAAAGTAACGGTCATGGGTAACCATCAAAATCGCACCGCGGAATTTGATGAGGTACTCTTCCAGCCATTCTGACATCGCATTGTCCAAATGGTTGGTCGGCTCATCAAGCATCAGAATATCTGCGGAAGTCAAAAGTGCATTGACTAAAGCCACCCTTTTCTTCTGTCCTCCCGACATATGCTCGATTTTTTCTTCGTAATCAGAAAAGCCAAGCTTATTCAACATTGCCTTGGCATCTGCTTCTATGGTCCATCGATTTGTTTCATCCACATGCCCATTCACTGCTGCCTGCAAAATATTCATTCCTTCCTCAAACACAGGAGTCTGTGGAAGATAACAGATCTTCACTTGATTTCCCATACTGATCTTTCCTTGATCAAAAGGCGTGATTCCTGCCGCAATCTTAAGAAGTGTAGATTTTCCCATGCCATTTACACCGATGATTCCGATTTTTTCATTTTCATTAATCCCAAAATCCACATCATCCAAAAGTACGCGGTCTGTATATGATTTTGTAATATGTTCCATTGTGAGTAAATTCATTATGATTATCCTTTTCTTACCTTTCAAATATCGTACTGATTCACTGTCTATAAAGAATTATACCTGATTGTTTGCTCCGGTACAATAGAAAAGAAAAACAGCCTGCCATAATGGAAGTCTTCCAAAATGACAAGCTGTTCAACACCTCTTCTATTCTTTTACAGAAGTATCTTTTTCTCCCGCATGTTCTTATAAGAAAATATATTTCAAAATAAATAAGACAGCAAGCACATACATCAAGATACTGATCTTTTTCTCTTTTACTTTTCCTGTCAGAAGGTTCAATGCAACATAGGAAATTACTCCCATAGAAATACCTTCTGAAATGCTGTAGAAAAATGGCATTGCTCCGATACAGATATAGCATGGAAGCGCCTCAGAAATATCGTTAAAGTCGATATTTACCACATTTGTCAGCATATAGAATCCAACAACCACAAGCGCCGGAGCTGTTGCAAATGATGGAATTGCAAGGAAAATCGGAGACAGGAACAGTGCCAGTCCAAATAAAATGGCAGTTGTCACTGCAGTAAGACCTGTTCTTCCGCCTTCAGATACACCGGATGCACTCTCTACAAATGTAGTTGTTGTACTTGTACCAAGAACTGCTCCTGCTGTTGTTGCAACTGCATCTGCAAGAAGCGCGCCCTTGATTCTTGGCAATTTCCCGTTTTCATCCAGCATATCCGCCTTAGAGGATACACCAATCAATGTTCCGATTGTGTCAAACATATCTACGAAAAGGAATGCAAAAATAACAACAATAAAATTCAGTGAAAAGACACCTGAAAAATCAAGTTTTCCGAATACCGGCGCAAGACTTGGAATAGAAAGTCCGTTGCTGAAATCCGGAAGCAGGCTGTAAAATCCGATTTCCGGATTTGGAACATACACCCCTGCAAACTGGCAGATGATTCCAATGATCCATGTAGCAAGAATTCCCCACAAAATATTTCCTTTTACATTCTTGATCACAAGGATACCTGTGATAATAATTCCGATGATTGCCAGCACAACGGTAATACCAACATCGTTAAATGTTGCTTCTACACCATTTACCATATTGTAATTTTCAAGAGAGAATAACTCAACCAATGTTGCTCCGCCAATTACAATCTTCGCATTCTGAAGTCCGATAAATGCAATAAACAGACCGATTCCCACGCTGACAGCCGCTTTTAAATTCTTCGGGATCGCATTAAAGATTGCTTCACGCACATTTGTGAGAGATAAAACGATGAACACAATACCTTCCACAAAAACTGCGGTCAGTGCAACCTGCCAGTCATACCCCATTCCAAGCACTACGGTATATGCGAAATACGCATTCAGTCCCATACCCGGTGCAAGCGCAAATGGATAATTCGCACATACTGCCATCAATAAAGTACCAATCAACGCTGCAAGAGCAGTTGCAGTAAACACTGCCCCTTGATCCATACCGGCTGCTGCCAGAATACTTGGATTCACTGCCAGAATGTACGCCATTGTCATAAAAGTAGTGATTCCGGCAAGAATCTCAGTCTTTGCATCTGTACCGTTCTCCTTAAGTTTGAAAAACTTCTCTAACATTTGATTTCCTCCTTCATGTATCTCATTTTTAGATAACATAGCTCAATTCTAACAAAATGGAGCCATAAAGTAAATGGCTCCATCTATTACTTCTCATTATGAGTAGTTATTACTTTTTTATATTATTCACACTCACGAACGGTTTTTCTCAGAGGAAGAATCATTCCCGGAGCCACAGACAGCTCATCAATTCCCATTTCAAGAAACGTCTTTGTCAGTGTAAGATCAGCTGCAAGCTCTCCGCAGATGCCAATCCATTTTCCCTCTCGATGCGCATTTTCTGCTGCCATGCGAATCATAGACAATACTGCCGGATGATGGGCATCATAAAATGATTCCAGTTTTTGATTCTGTCTGTCAATGGCAAGGGTATACTGTGTCAGATCGTTAGTACCTACACTGAAGAAATCGACCTCTTTCGCAAGCTCATGACTGACCATGACAGCAGCCGGCGTCTCGATCATCACACCGATCTCCACATCCCTGCGGAAATCTACACCTTCTTCTGTAAGCTCTTCTTGTACCATTTGAATCATTTCCTTGATCTTCTTTACCTCATCCACGGAGATGATCATCGGAAACATAATTGCAATCTGTCCATAGGCAGATGCGCGGTACAGTGCGCGAAGCTGAGTCTTGAAGATCTCCGGTCTGGTGAGGCAGATACGAATCGCACGATATCCAAGAGCAGGATTTTCTTCTTTATCTAGTCCAAAATAATCCGCCTGTTTATCGGCTCCGATATCCAGCGTACGAATAATTACCCGCTTACCTGCCATATTTTCCGCCACTTGTTTATACACCTTGAACTGCTGCTCTTCTGTAGGGAAGGTCTCGCTCTCCAAATAGAGGAATTCACTTCGGAACAAACCGATGCCCCCGGCATCATTCTGAAGCACAGCCCCCACATCGGACAGATTGCCGATGTTGGCGTAGACATTTACTTTCTGACCGCTTTTTGTCGCATTTTCTTTGCCCTTTAACTGCTCCAGAAGTTCCTTCTTCTCCATGTCTTCTTTTTGTCTTTTCTGCATGGCTTCCATGGTCTTTGCATCAGGATCTATATAGATTACGCCATCCGTTCCGTCTACAATTGCAAGTTTTCCGTCATATTCCTGCTTCAAAGCTTCACCAAGACCGATCACTGCCGGAATGTTCATTGTTCGTGCCAGAATGGCTGTATGTGAATTTGAAGAGCCGTACATTGTAACAAAGGCAAGCACTTTATCTTTATCAAGCTGTACAGTTTCACTTGGCACAAGGTCGTCGGATGCAATGATCACCGGCTCTTCCATTTCCATGGCAGCGTGCTCACTGTTTGATAATACTTTGATGAGACGTTCTGAGACATCCTTCACGTCTGCAGCTCTCCCCTGCATATACGCATCATCCATTGCCGCGAACATGGCAGCGAAATTATCTGCTGTTGTTCCAACCGCATACTCTGCGTTCACTTCCTGCGTTGTAATAATATTTACGATAGACTCCACATAATCCAGATCTTCCAGCATCATTTGATGGATCTCGAAGATCATGGCATTTGTCTCACCCACATCATCCATTGCCTTGTCATGTAATTGCTGAAGCTCTGCTGACGCCTGTTCTTTCGCTTTTTCAAAACGCTTTATTTCTGCCTCTGTATCTTCCACATGACTTCTCTTGATCGTAATTTCATTTCTCTTATAAAATGAAATCTTTCCAATGGCGATTCCGCCAAATACACTTTTTCCCGATAATGTAATCATTGCCATCTTCCCCTCTTACAGGTTTTCTTTTAAGAACTGCTCCATTGCTTCAGAAGCGGCTCCCTCGTCTTCTCCTTCTACGCAGACAGTAATCTCGTCTGCTTTCTTTACACCCATACCCATGACTGCAAAAATTCTTTTAGCATCTGCACTCTTCTCGCCTTTTTTGATTGTCACTTTGGATGCGAACTCATTGGCTTTCTTTACAAGAAGCCCTGCCGGTCTTGCATGGATTCCTTCTGGATCTGTGATTACATACTGAAATTCTTTCATGATTCATTCCTCCGTTTTCTTTGATTGGTTTTTATTTTATCTTATTATTGTTTCTTCCTTCATCTATTCTGTTACTTTTTTCTTTAAAACACCCAGCAGGACTGCTGAGACAACCGTTCCGATCACAAGGGCAAGCAGATACATGACTGCATTTTCCATCACCGGTACTACGAAGATTCCTCCGTGAGGAGCCATCAACGTACAGCCAAACGCCATAGACAGCGCGCCTGCCAGTCCCGAACCAATGATACAGGATGGCAATACGTGAAGCGGGTCTGCTGCTGCGTATGGGATCGCACCTTCTGTAATAAATGCAAGTCCCATAATAAAGTTCATAGGTCCGGATTCTCTTTCTTCTTTTGTAAATTTATTCTTAAACAAAAGTGTTGCCAATGCGATAGCACATGGCGGAACCATACCGCCGATCATAACAGCTGCCATAACGTCATAATTTCCAGATGCGATCGCTGCCGTACCAAACACATAAGAGGCTTTATTAAACGGTCCGCCCATATCAATTGCCATCATACCGCCAAGTACCAGTCCTAAAATCAGCTTACTGGAACCGCCCATACTTGACAAACCATTATTCAACGCTGTGTTAATTCCTCCCATGACCGGCTCTACGATAAATGTCATACCAAGTCCCATGATCAGAATACCCAGTACCGGATAAATGAGTACCGGAGCAATTTTTTCAATCGCCTGCGGAAGCTTATCACATACTTTGCGAAGTGCAAGGATCAAATAGCCTGCTGCGAAACCAGCCACCAGCGCTCCTAAGAAACCGGACGCTCCGCTTGCTGCCATCATACCGCCCACAAAGCCAACTGCCAGCGCCGGTCTGTCGCCGATCGCCATCGCAATAAATCCTGCAAGTACTGGAAGCATAAATCCAAATGCTACACCACCAATATTTTTAAACAATGCAGCCACCGGTGTGATGGTACCAAAGTTAGCACGGTCTGCAACCGATAAAGAATTGATATCTACCAGCATACCGTCAAGAAGGAAAGCGATTGCAATGAGAATACCTCCTCCTACTACGAACGGAAGCATATGGGAAACACCGTTCATCAGCTGTGTATAAATCTTATGACCTACACTTCCGCCGCTCTTTGCAGCCCGTTTCTTTTCTCCTCCGGTGCTGCTTTTATATACCGGAACATTGCCGGAAATGGCAAGCTCTACTAATTCATCTGCCTTATTGATTCCGTCAGACACCTGACGCTCGATGACTTTCTTCCCATCAAAACGATCCATTGGAACCTGTGCGTCTGCTGCCACAATAATACAGTCCGCCGCCTGAATCTCTTCATCTGTAAGTACATTTTTTGCACCGCCGGAACCTCTTGTCTCTACTTTCACAAAACAATTTTTTGCTTTTGCTGCTTTCTCAATTCCTTCTGCTGCCATATAAGTATGAGCAATTCCGGTCGGACAAGACGTCACTGCCAGGATTTTAACCTGATCTTCTTTTGCCTCTTCTACATCTGCCAGTCTTTCATCCACACTCTTCTTCTCTTCATCTGCCTGATCGATGATTGCAAGAAATTGTTCCGGTGTCTCAGCCTTGCGAAGATTTTCCGTAAACGCTTCATCCATTAACATCATGGACAATTTACTCAACACATCCAGATGTACATTATCCTCCGTATTCGGAGCTGCGATCAGGAACAACAGTGTTACCGGCGCTCCGTCTAAGGAATCAAAATCTACTCCTTCACGGATCACCATTGCAGCAAGTCCCGGACGGTCAACCGCGTCACATTTTCCATGTGGAATCGCAATTCCTTCTCCGATTCCGGTGGTGCTTTCTTCTTCTCTTGCATGGACTTGTTTTTTATAAGCCTCTTCATCATTGATCTTTCCGCTCTTCACCATAAGAGCAACCGCCGCATCAATTGCCTCCTGTTTGCTCTTAGGCGCTGCATCCAGTGAGATACTTCTTACATCCAATAAATCTGTGATTCTCATTCTTCTTTCCCTCCTGCGGTTTTTACAACCTGTTCATATACTTGATCTATTTCTTCTTTTACAGCCAGCTGCTCGGAAAACGCACTTGCACTTCCTGCCGCAACACCCATGTGAAATGCATGCCGGTATTCTTTTCTTTCCAGCCAGCCTGCCATAAACCCGGCGACCATAGAATCTCCGGCACCTACACCATTTTTCAAAATTCCTTTCGGAGCCGGAGCATCATAGACCTGCCCATCTGATGCGATCAGGACCGCTCCTTCTCCTGCCATAGAAATCAGCACATTCTCTGCGCCCATCTCCTGAAGCTTCTTCCCGTAAGGAACAACCGATTCTCTCGTCCTTAATTCCACACCAAAGATCTCACCTAATTCGTGATTGTTCGGCTTGATCAGGAATGGGTGATACGGAAGCACCTTCAGAAGCAATTCCTGTGTCGCATCTACGGAGATCAGAACGCCCTTATCTTTCAGACGCTCCATAATCTTCTGGTAAGTATCATCGGGCATAGAAGCCGGAATACTTCCTGACAAAAAGAGAACGTCACCCTCTCCCATCTCATCAAGCCTGGTCATAAGCTGTTCTATCTTTTCTTCACTGATAGAAGGACCCTGCCCATTAATCTCTGTACCGTCAATGGATTTTAATTTCACATTGATCCGTGTAAACCCTTCCGGAATCTCAAGAAATCCATTTTTCACGCCAAACTTCTCCAATCGTTTTACGACCTCTTTGCCGGTGAACCCAGCCACGAACCCAAGCGCTGTATTATCAATCCCCAGATTCTTAAGAACAATGGATACATTGATTCCTTTTCCTCCCGGCAGCATCAGTTCTGAGTCTGTGCGATTGGTAAGGCCAAGTTTGAAGTCCTTCACAGAGACGATATAATCCAGAGAAGGATTAAAAGTAACTGTGTAAATCATTGACTAAACCTCCATAATATTTGTATATTTTTTGTAAGATTCATCCTGAAGCTTTGTTGTGATCAACTGTGCGGACTGGAAATCAGCAAAAGTGACCGATGAAATCTGATTGATTTTGGACGAATCTGACAATACATAATTTTTTCTGCATTGCTGCATTGCCTTTTCTTTTACAAGAGCCTCTGTAATATCCGGTGTTGTGTAACCTGAAACTGCATCCGCCCCGTTCGTTCCGAAAAAGCCTTTTGTAAAATGATACTTTTTCAGACCTTCTACTGCTTCTGCTCCGACGATTGCCTCTGTAACCGCCTTTAACTCTCCTCCGATCAGGAATACGCGCATGCCCTTTTTCAATAATTTCTGGGCATGACTTACAGAGTTGGTCACATACAGTGCGCCTGACTCCGTAATGTAATCAATCATCACATCCACACTGCTTCCTGCATCCAGATATACAAAATCTTCCTCCCTGATCAGACCTGCCGCATATTTACCGATCACAGCCTTCTCTTCCTTATTCAAAGTACTTCTCAAAGAAAGATCCGCATCTCTTGTCATCGTTTCGGACTCTGCAGTCGTAGCGCCGCCATGTACCTTGATCAGTGCTCCTCGCTGATGGAGTGTGGTAAGGTCTCTGCGAATCGTAGATTCGGAAGTCTGCAACAAAGCAGTCAGTTCCTGAACTGTAACGGTCTTCTTGTCATTTACAATTTTCAATATTTCCCGAAATCTCTCTTCTGCCAGCATACTCTTCCTCCTTCTTTTTCTCTTTGTATTTTTTCATTTTCAGTCATTTTCTTTCAACTTCATTCATCTTTAAATTCATAATACAGTCATTTTCAGTCAAAATCAACTATTTTCGTTCAAAATATGTTCCAAAATCGCTCATCAGTTTTTATGCAAAATGCATAAAAAAACCATCATGCTTATCTTTCGACTTCATGATGGTTTTTATTCTTCCTGAATATGGTTGAATATTATGAAATTTTATTGAATCTCACGGATCTTCTTACGAAGTCCCAGCACCTGCCCCGGCGCTACGGACAATTCGTCAATTCCAATCTGAAGGAAATATTCCGTCAATGAAAGGTCTGACGCCAGATCTCCGCATATGCTGATTCTCTTTTCCTCCAGATGTCCGTTATTTGTAATGATCCTTATCATCTTCAACAATGCCGGATGATGTGGATTATAGTAACTGTCAATCTTCGCATTGGTTCTGTCCATTCCCAATGTAAACTGTAGAAGGTCATTCGTTCCGATGCTGAAGAAGTCAACTTCTCTTGCCAGCTCACCGCTGATCATAACTGCCGCCGGAGTTTCGATCATCACTCCCACTTCAATGTCTTTGTTATAAGCAGTCTTATTGGCGCCTAATTCCTTCTTCGCACGCTCCAGCTGCACCTTTGCTGCCTTTACTTCCTCCAGAGAAGTAATCATCGGAAACATAATGGATACATTTCCGTAAACGGACGCACGCAGAATCGCTCGAAGCTGTGTGCGGAACATCTCGTCTTTTTCCAGCGAAATGCGGATTCCACGATATCCTAATGCCGGATTGTTCTCCTTGTCCATTTCAAAGCAGTCTGCCAGTTTATCACCGCCAAGGTCTGCTGTACGGATAACAACACGCTTCATTCCCATAGATTCTGCCGCCAGCTTGTAAATGGCAAACTGCTGGTCTTCTGTAGGAAGCTTCCCACCGTTATCCATATAGATAAATTCACTTCGGAATAAGCCGATTCCTCCAGCATCACTTCGAATCACACGCTCAATATCTTCTCTGCTTGCAATATTGGCACAGATATCAATTCTCTGACCGCTCTGCGTGATATTGTCTTTTCCTTTCAACCGTTCCAGATCCTTCACTTTCACATGGTCGGTATCCTGTCTCTTCTTCATGCGGGTAATCGTTGTATAATCCGGTTCAATGTATACTTTTCCCTCGAAACCGTCTATGATGATTGTCTTACCGTCATATTCTTTCTTTAAAGCTTCCCCAAGACCGATCACCGACGGAATCCCCTTTGTTCTTGCAATCACCGCTGTGTGAGAATTGATGGTTCCATATCTGGTAACAAATCCAAGCACCTTGCTTTTCTCCAGCTGCATGGCCTCACTTGGATACAATTCCGGCGCCGCCATGATAAATGGTTCATCCGACAGAAGTTTATCCTTCCAGCTTCTGGACAGAATCCGGATCAGACGAAGTGCAACGTCTTTGACATCCGCTTCATGTCCTTGGATATAGTTTTTGTCAATCTCAGATCCTGCCTTTACAAAATAGTCTGCTGTCTGCTGAACCGCATACTCTGCATTCAGCTTCTCTTCTAAGATAATACTTGTTACTTTCTCGCCAAAATCTTCGTCTTCCAGAATCTCCTGCTGCATTTCAAAAATAGCGGCATTGGCTTCTCCTACTTCCCGTATGGAATTTCCGTAGAGCACCCGAAGCTCCATCACCGCTTTTTCTCTTGCCTTCTGAAATCTGGCAACTTCTTTCTCTATATCTTTTACATAGATTTCTTTAATTTCTTTAATATCTCGCTTATAGAAAGACAGCTTTCCAATCGCAATTCCTTCTGATATCTTTTTTCCTGTTAATGTAATCATAAATCTTTCCTCACTTAAAGCCCGTCTTACGGACAGTCTTATGAGTATACTTTACACTTTAACCTTTCTTTCGTCAAGATAGGGATGTCTGATGTTGTCGGAAAACGTCTCTTTTCTTTGTGAGAAATAGCAGAAATTACCATCAAATTTATTGACTTTTTCATTCATTTATGCTAAAGTGACGAAGTATCTTACTTTTTAAAAACAAGATACAGTAACAAGTCATTCACATTTAATGGAGGTATCACAATGAGAGGTACAGTAAAGTGGTTTAACAACCAAAAAGGTTACGGATTTATCTCTGATGAATCAGGAAACGATGTATTCGTACATTACTCCGGACTTAACATGGAAGGCTTCAAGTCTTTAGAAGAAGGTCAGGAAGTAGAATACGACGTAACTGAAGGTGCAAAAGGCCCTCAGGCAGTAAACGTAACAAAGCTCTAATCCCTATTAATCATAATTTAGATGTACCTTTTATTTATATAAAACGACAGCGTTGGATATTTAAAAGCAATACAGAAAATGAGATTAAGAAGAAAAACCGGACAGTCAACTGCTGCCCGGTTTTTTGTATGCAAAGCGAACCTCTCTACAAAATCTTAATTCCTTTCACTTCAAAACAACTGATCCACGGATAATCCATGTAGTGGATCGCAATACCTTCCTCAATGCAGATTCCTTCCCTCGGATAGTATACATTACCCAGTTCACTTTTATCCATGGCATATCCTTTTTCTGCCATGGCTTCTTCATCCTCGTCCGTAAAACTTACAGACATCTCCTTATACGGAGGCGCACATCAGCTGGTAATCTCCTCAATATTCAGCACAACATGCTGCCACTTTACTCTGGACAAATATTCTTTTGCGCGTTCATTCAGCTCTACCATGTTTTTCTCACACTTTCTTTCCGTATCTTACTTTGCTTTTTCTAATTCTTTTCTCTTCGCTTCAATAATTGTTTCTAATTTTGCAAGCAATACAGAATCATCAAATTCATCAATATAGCGGGCAAATACATCTTCTTCCCTCAATGCTTTTCGTATCTCGTTGGCTGTCTCATTGGGGACTTCTTCTCTTTTGACAATCGCCCGATAACTTCTGGTGAGCACGGTTCCGCTGTATACGATTTCTGCCACTTCAATATAATTCTTCTTGATCAAACTGCGAAGCGCCGCCTGAACGGTATTAATATTCAGATCGGTTCCTGTTTTCACAATCTCTGATGCGATGATCGGTTTCTTCGCATCCCACAAAATATTCATTACGTCTTCCTGTCTTTTTGTCAAACCTTTCATGTCTCGTTCACACTCCATTTATTCTTCTTTCATATAATCGTATTCCACTCCATAAACAAACTGCCGACAGTGCCGAAGCACTCAAACACTTTCTAAAGGCAGTAAAAAATGTTGCTAATATCCAAGGTTTCTCCATCTCCATCGTCCTTGGCAACTGCTTTGCAATCCATTTGATCTGCTGTGACCAGCTATCAAAATCAGATAACGGATAAAGAGAAATTCCAAGTTCCGGCTGAAAAAGCTTCATACAGATCCAAAGTATAAGAATTGCGGCAACCACTCCTGTAAAACCTTTTTCTAACCACCCAATCTTGATCTTTTGCTTCTCCCCTTTCCATATATTTAACAACTGAACAACTCCCAAGACACCACAGACAGCCGGAATTAAGCCAAGAATCAGACTGGCGATACAATAAAACAGCGACAGCATGATTTCTTCTCCGGCAATCCCATAATTCATTGTGAGTTTCTGTATCGCCTCTCGATTTTCTCCTTGCTTTCCCCTTGTTGATACGTATTGCAGCAGCTCTCTGGCTTCCGCCTTTCGTATCACAATCCCTTCTTCTCCTTTGATCGTAAGACAGATCGTATATTTTTTTCCGCCAAGTTCAATCATTTGTCCTGTCGCATTTTTATTGCCAAATAACTGGAGTGAGGCTTCTTCATCAACAATACACTCTTGACTCCATTCCCTCTCACCAGTCGATCCACACTCCGGCAGCAAAAGCGACAATTCTCCACAGAAAATCATTTCTTTCATTTTCATAGATCTGTTGAACATTGGATTTTCACATGCTCCTGTCCTTTCTTTCGACCAAAATACAAGCTGCTTTTTTTCATTTTTCATAAAATCAATCGCTGCCTGTTCCGCGGACACTCCATCTATCTCATGTTCCAATTTCATACATGAAGTTTTCTGATATTCTTTCAATTCTGCCGCCTTATTAATCGCAAAACAAAAGGCAAGTATCCCGACTAAAACAAGAGCGACGCTTATGAAAATATTTCTTTTTTTCATTTATGTTTCCTTCTCTTTTACCGTCATACCCTCTTCAATGGCTTTTTCACATGAAACAATGATTTTCTGCTGATTGGATAAGGTATCATTTTCTATCGCCGCAAATTCTGCATCTTTATCCAGAATCTTCACCGGTACTTTTCTTACCGTAAGCTCTTTGCCAATCAACGCATCCTGCTCCTCAGCAATATAGACTGCATACTTATCGACTCCATCTGTATGAAGCGCTTCAAGAGGGATACAAATTTCATACTCTTTCGAAGGATTCTTAATTTCCACCGAAACATTCGCTCCTTCTTCAAACAATGGTTCCGCTGACTCTAACACAACTTCAAAAGCAGAATCATTTTCCGCATCCTTCTTTTCCTTTATCGATTGAATCTTGACGTCTGTAAGAACAACTTCTTCCCCACTACTTCCGGTTCCGCGCATAGTCACCTGCGATTGTTCTGTGATATGCTTTGCCTCATCTGCATTTAATGTAACCGTTGCCTGGATTCCCGAAGAAAGATCAGACAGCAGTATACTGGCTGTAACCGGTGTAGCTTCTCCTGTATGGACAAGAATTTCTGACACCGCTCCTTCTGTATCCGATAAGACCTTCCCCTCTTGCGAAGCCAGCAAATTAAGTCCTTCCATCTTCATGTCAATCTGCTCTCTTTGAAGCTTAAGCTGTTCTTCCGAAGTGCTGTCTGCCCCCGTCAACTGACTGGATTCCACTGTCTGACCAGCTTCAAAAAGTTCTCCGTCTCTCTGGGCGATATCTGCCTCATACTGAGCCTGTGCCTCTTCCCACTCTGCAAGAAGCTGCTGTGTTTCACTTCCATCTTCTGTCTCTTGTTTCAAGCTGTTCTCATAAGCTTCTTTTGCACTCTCCACAGCCTCCGCGTCCTTAGCTATCTGTGTCTCCCATTTATCCGCAAGATAGTCATAATTGTCTTTTGCCTGCCCGCGGTTTAAATTTTCCTGCTTCTTCTTATCTTCCTCTTGATTCTTCGCATCCTCGATCTGATATCCTAATTGCTTTCGCTCATTTTTCATAACATCGATCTGCTGTTTTAAATAATCAAGATCTATAGAAAAGAGAGGATCTCCGCTTTTCACCTCCTGCCCTTCTTTTACATAAATATCTGTAACAATCTGATCTGCTTCTGTCAAAACAACGATTTTCCTTTTCTGCTCGATCATTCCACTTGTTTCAATATCATGATTCAGCACTCGTGCATTCGGCTCCTTAAGTGTCACATCTGCAATGGAAGCCACATAGAGCCCCCGCGAAATAATCGTACACAACACTGCCACGATCAGAAAAATTCCTATGCTCTTCAATACTTTATTCCGCATGTCCTTATCTCCTGTCATCATTCACCCTTCATAAAAGCAGCAATTCCCTTCTGTATATACTCCTGCCCTGCCAAAAATACCAAAAACGGTAAAATTAGCACAAGAATAGAAACAGCAAACGAAACACCAATTCCGTTTTCTGTAATCTGCGGCACATACAACGCCACCGGCCACAGTGATTTCGTATCCAGAAATACCATTGGCTGTTCTATCATATTCCAACACTCCAGAACGCTCAACATCATGGAGCTTATGATTCCCGTTTTCCCAAGCGGTACGCCGATCCTTACAAACAGCTGCCACTGTGTTGCCCCATCGATTCTTGCCGCGTCAAGCACTTCTTCCGGAATACTGACAAAAAACTGAAACATAATAAATACCGGATATGCTGAAAATACTGCCGGTAAAACAATTCCCCAGAAAGAATCAAGAAGGTCCATCCTCTGTAAAAGCAAATATTCCGATATCATTCTAACTTGAAACGGTATCATCATCAAAATCATATAAATGCGGAATATTGCATGTGTAAATCGATACCTTGCAAATCCCCACGCCGCCGGAATACTGATCAGGATCTGTCCTAATACTGTAACACTTGTAAGTTTCACAGAGTTCCAAAATAATGTCCAGAACTGCGGACTGTCAAGCAAAACCTTCACGTAATGGCGAAGTGTTGGATATGCAGGAAAGAAGTTCCACTGTAAGTCTCCTCCTTTTCCGGCTATCACCGCTCCGAGACTGTCTGTCAATTCTTTTGTTCCTTTCAGAGAACCAGCAAGAAGAAAAACGACCGGCAGGCAAAAAATAAGCACCACTATAATGCCAAAGAGCCATTTCCAAACCTTTTGTAAATATCTCATTTTTCATACACCTTCTTAATCAGTTGTCTCTGCAAAAGCAACACAAATATTGCCAGCACAAAAGCCACCAGAACTGCTCCCGCCGCCATTTTCTCAATGGAAAAGCTCTGAAACCAGTTATTAAATATATTCTGCGTCATATAGATCGACCGATGCGGATAATTTCCTGCTAACATATACGACTCCCGAAATACTTTAAAGCTGTTCAGTATAAGAAGCAGAAGAATGATAAATGCCGATGTTGACAGGAGTGGAAGAATGATTCGCATAACCTTCGTCACGAATCCCGCTCCGTCTAACCGCGCCGCCTCGAAGATTTCCTTCGGGATTGCTTCCATAGCGGCACTCCAAAGTACCACACAGAAACCAATATTTTTCCAGAAATACAGCGCCACCAGTACCCAGAATACAGACCCTGTATCCATCAGTCTGAGGGTATCCATTCCCAGTTTCTGAAATGCTCCGTTCAGGATTCCCGCATTATCAAACAAAATTCTACAGAACAAAGTCGTTGTCGATACCGGAAGGATCATGGGAAATAAAAGCACTGCCTTTACAAGCCCCTTCCTCACAATCTGTGTGTTAATATAATAAGCAAGAAGCAAAGATACAAGAAAAAGTAAAGGCACACTGATCAGTAAAAAGCGGGCTGTATTTTGTACACTCAAACGGAACGCTTCATTTTCTGCCACATTCATGTAGTTCCTCGCTCCCACATATCTTGTGCCCGACGTGTTGCTGACAGATCGTCTGACAACATCAAGAAATGGTAATATAAAAAATACCAACACCCCGATCACGCTAGGCAATATAAAGCAGATTCCCGCTCTTTTCTTCTTTATTCCTGTTGATAGAGATTGACCTTTTCTACCGCTGAAGCTGCGCATTCTTCCAACGTCCCTTCGTGATTGATATAAGTTTCCGCCTGTTCCATTACAATTTCTTTTACCACCTGATCCACACAGGAATATTCTTCCAGATGATCCACCATCTCAAAAAATGCTTCCTGCTCCTTTTTCGGCAGGTCTTTCCACGGAAGCTCCACCGTCTCACCTTTGCCATTTTGCATCTCTTCTGTGTCATCCATTCCCACCGCAAATGCTTTTTTCATTGCTTCCCGATGAATGGAGAACCCCACGCCTTCGCTGGACTCCATGACTTCCTTATAAGAAATACAATGGCGGAGAAAATCTTTCGCTATCTCCTTCTTGTTGCTGTCTTCCATGACTGCCAGAGCATTTACCGGAAGGAAGATTGGTTTCCCGTCTCTTTGGAAATAGTCGTAAGTCAATCCTTTTCTCACTTCGCCATAGTGATGTAGTCTGGACAGATCCCAATTCTGGAGCGCGCCACTGATTGAAACATCCACTTCTTGCATAGCGAGAAGTCCTTCCTGCTCTCCGTTATACATAAGCTCTAAAAAACTCAGATCAATTTTACTCTCATCCTCACTGCCATCATCCCCCGTAAAGGTAAATTCAGATACCTTATAGATGCGTTCCATATTCTTATAGAAATTTTCCAATTCCTTCTCTTCCAGTTTTCCATCTTTTAACAGCTCCGGAAAATATGTCTGAAAAATAACTTCCATATAGTTTGATGTTTCCCATCTTTCTAATGTGGCTCTATCAGGATGGTCTGCGTGGTATTTTTCCAGACTTCCGGCCAGTTCCTCCAATGTATCAATAGAGTTTGTCACTTTGTCCTCTGCGTGGATCGTCATAAGATTGAATTGAAGTGGAATCGCATATATATGCTTCTCTCTCATATATGGCAATGCCAGATTCGTATAATGCTCCTTCTTATCCAACACATCGGACACATCGCACAACAAGTCTTGTTCTATGTATGCCTTCTCATTTAACCCGTCCAACAGAATCACATCCGGTCCTTCTCCGGCTGCAAGTCTTGTATTCAGCCTACTGATCGCGTCATTGACGGAGATCCAGTTTTCCGCTGTAATATCACACTCATACTTCACATGAACCTTCGACTGTTTGGAATTGTATGTATTTGCCAATTCACGGATTCTGTCATTCTCATATAAGGAATAAACCTTTAATTCCGTTGTCAGCCTGACCTGATGCCCCTTCTCTTCGTAGCTATACACACTCACCTGTGCCTTTCTGTCCTGACCGATAAAACTGATCGCCACATGCTGGTCATCTAAGACAGACACATCTGAGAGATATCCTTTACTGTCTGAGAAAACATGTTTTTCCCCATACAGCATCTTTTTTACCTCTTCTTTATCCATATCATACCGGAACATTCCTCCGGCTCCCACATAATAGATAGCATTGGCGTTCTCGTCATAACACATGCGCGTTGTATAACCTTGATTCTCTGACGCCAGCTTAAGAAGCGCCTGATTCATCTTCTTACTCGTCTCAAAAACTGTTCCATCCTCAAGGTCATACTGCTCAACCTTGTCAAGCCCTATGACAATCACCCGATCCTTTGTTAATACAAATTGATTGGCAAACATTCCCGATTGATCATAGACCTTCTTCTCTTCTCCTGTCTTGTAATCATATGCCTTTACAATACCGCTTGTATTTCTTCCATACACCAGTCCATTCTGACATATGATCTCACTTAATCCGTCCTGTGATGCCGACAGCTTCTTCTCTTCCAATACCCCTTCCGGAGTAAGATAAGCAAAAGAAGCCTCTGGAGTATCTACGCCTTCCCGCAGAGCATCTTTGGCAAGCACACAGAAGATTCCGCCATCTCCTGTGAACTGAGCTTCTGTCACAAGACTGTTCTTCCACTGATTGGGAAGCGTCCATGTCTCCTCCCAGTTCTTGCCATGATCAGAGGAACTCCAAAGTACAACGCCTTTTGTCTCATCCTGCCCGATCGCTTGGTATTCTCCGTCTTCCCCATACTGAAAATCTAAACATCCGACGATATCTTCCGGCATAGTTACAGGCGCTTCTTTGAAATACTCAGTCACCGTATTTCCTTCTTCCTTTTCCCGTTTCCCACATCCGGTCAAAGATAGAACAACTGCTGCCATGATAAAAAATATCTGCTTTGCTTTCATACGCCTCCCTCCTTATTCTTCTGTTACTATTCTGCTACTTATTTATTTCAATTTTACACTGTAATTATATTATTTTCAATGGTTTTATTTTATTAAAATGATATATTATTTTATAATATATCATTTATATTTACTTTATTTTTATTTATTGATATATTAAAATTATAAAAAAGGAACTACATTATCCAAAAGTCCATGAAAGGAGGCGCATTATAATGAGAAAAAGAAGTAAATTACTTTGTCTTTTTGCACTCATTGCAACACTGACTTTTGGCAGTACTTTACCCGTATCTGCTGCCATGCAAAATGTCAATGTAAAAAAATGGCAAGGATCTTATTATGCCACTATGAACTTAACGAGAAATCTTTCCTCCGGAACAATTTCGAACGGAAAATATGTTAATTCTGGAAAAAAGAATACAGTTTCCGATCCCGGCTCATGGAACCACACAAGCCACAAAATCAGTTGGGCTAATCCAACTAGGGAATACAAAATGCAGGTGAGTGGTTTGTACTTATTCTTCATGGAAGGGGAAAACCACAAACAGCAGATTACAAAAACTTTTACCGGTTACCATTAATGTTTTAAATTATCACATATCACCGGATAATGTAGTACAAGGACACGCCATATGACGTGTCCTTGCTTCTTTTCTCTAGTTATTTCTTATGTACACTATACCGGTATCCAATTTCCAATCCATTGATCTTTACTGAAATTATACAATCTTTTATACGGTTTCCCATTTATATTTTTATATTTCCAGCCAATTCTATCTGCACAAATCACGATATCATTATCCGACATCTCAGCTCTCACTGTTTCTTCCATAATCATTGGCATGCCGCAAAATAAAAAAACAGCCATGATTAATTTTACACAAACTTTTTTTAATCTATTTGGTCTCATAAACTGGTATCCCCATCTCTCTAAATTCTTCAGCTATTTCTTTTTCAGTCCATCTATAGACATCATCTGCATATAATTCATATCCATTCTCTGTTTTTAGGTAGTACGCATTTTCCGGAGTAATGTCAAAGACTCCTTCAAACTCCTCGCTGTCATAATGCACACTTTCTTCATAGAACACCTCTGGTACAAAAACCAAAGAAATTATCATAATCAGAAACACAAAGAGAAGATTTGCCGCCGCAAGCAGGCGGCTTCGCATTCCCTCGGTTTTTTTCTCCTTAAGCAGCATCTGAATCCTTGTCTCCAGACACTCTCCACCTGTAAGATTCAAGTCATATGCCTGCTGATTACTCATTAATTTTGCCGCCTGAACAAGCGTCTGTGCATATTCTAATTTTTCAAGCTCCGGCATATCTCTGGTGACCATGTAATCGTTGGACAACTCGAAGGCAAGGCTTAATTCCTTTCTCATCACATAGACAACCGGGTTCCACCAATGGATCACAACGAGCAAGTCCACAAAAAACTTAAGCCACAGATCATAGTTGGCATAGTGTTTCATCTCATGCCGGATCATATGTGCTACTGTTTTCTCCTCCAATACTGCATCCGGTAAGATCATGATCGGACGGATGACGCCGAAGATTGCTGCCTGTTTCTCTCCCGGTATAACTGCGATCTTTATACTCCTGATCTTCGTATCATTAAGAAAAGACTCATAATATTCCTTAGTGTCGGTATCCTTAATCACATACTGTTCCAGAATCCGTCTTACTTTGACCCTTTTATAGAAGTAACGGATCAATAAAATCACTGCCACGCTGATCCACGCCCACAGAAGAAGGTCTGATACCAAAACCTGTCTGTCTCCATATACATTTGCATACACAATATTTCCCAGCCCGATTAAGAGCTTGCTGGAATAGATCGTTCTTGTAAACGGAAAATTAACCGGCACCATCATTCGCAGCATGATTACTGCTATGATAGCGAAGATGATCTTAACCGTTCCCCGGAAGAAATCGTTGCTGCGCTTCATCATGACATATGCATAGACTGTCAGGATCAAGATGGTCACAAAACAGGTCATAAAAGGTCCAAGCGACACACTCATCTTTATTTCTCCTTCGGAAGCTCAATAGGATCTATACTGTCATCATCAGAGTACGTTACCACTTTCGTGACAGAAGATGGAAGTTCTTCATAAGTCGGCGCTTCCATAACTAATTTCATATAATAGTGAAGAAACACCTTCTTCTTCGTAACATCTGTCTCCATTTTGATCATTTCCTTCGTCTTAGTATCAATCCATATATAGCTGACTTGTTCCTTCTCATTGACCACATCATCATACGCTTTTTTGAACTCTTCATTTTCTAACAGCGTATCTGTGATCTGTCCGTTCTCCTTCATTTCAGCTGCTATATTTTCTTCCACCGGAGTGGTTACTTCCACCTTCACAGCCTTTCGATCCCCGACTTTTTCCTTTCCTTCCACGTTGTAGGTTGCTTCTTCGGAAATATCAATATCAGCTGCTGTCAACGGTTCTTCCCCACTAAGCGTCACTTCTTCATTTTTGCTCCACTTCCCGTCTCCCACATTCGTGTAGGAATACCACTTCCCATCTTCCTGCGAAAGAATTGTAGTAAGCCCTTCCTGTTCGTATTTCCGCATCACCCGCTTCTGTTTCTTATCCACAGTAAGTGTACACAGATTATCCGGCTCCCCCTGGCCAACGACCTCTGATTCCTCTGTCTGCTTCACCTGTTTCTTGTTATACTCTTCAATGTCTTCCTGACACACTTTAGCATAATCTGTACTGCATCCCGTCAAGAGCATAACACAAAACACACTTAAAATAATAAAAGTTTTCTTCATATGACATACCTCCGATCATACTTTTTTGTTTTATTATACATAATTATCAGACTATTTTCAATCAAATAATTTATTATTATTTTATAATATATTATTCGGTTTAACAATAAAAAGCGACATCAAAAAAAGAAGCAGCCATACCATAGGACTACTTCCTTTCTCTAAAGCTCTATTCATTTTTTCATCATTGTTACCGGATCAGCATGGCATCCCCAAAGGAGAAAAAACGATAGCGTTCTTTGACTGCCTCTTCATAAGCTGCAAGCACATATTCCCGTCCTGCAAGCGCTGATACCAGCATGACCAGCGTAGATTCCGGCAGATGGAAATTCGTAATCAGACTGTCCAGCACCTTAAACTGATAGCCCGGATAAATAAAGATTTCTGTCCACCCGCTGCACGCTTTCAAATGTCCGGTTTCATCTGCCGCAGACTCCACCGTCCGGCAGCTTGTCGTTCCCACGCAGATGACTTTCTTTCCGGTATCTTTTGCCCGATTGATCTTCGTTGCCGCCTCTTCCTCAATCCGGAAAAATTCCGAGTGCATATGGTGATCGGTAATCTCGTCCACCTTGACAGGGCGGAAGGTGCCAAGACCTACATGTAATGTAACTCTTGCGATATCCACACCTTTTTTCTCGATTTTCTCCAACAGTTCCGGTGTGAAATGAAGTCCCGCAGTAGGTGCCGCCGCAGAACCTGTATGTTCCGCATATACCGTCTGGTACCGGTTTTTATCTTCCAAATGATGTGTAATATAAGGCGGAAGGGGCATCTGTCCGAGCTGATCTAAGATTTCTTCAAAGATTCCCTCGTAAGTGAACTGAATCAGACGATTTCCCTCTTCCACGATATCAACCACTTCACCCATAAGAAGACCGTCACCGAAACTGATCTTTGTCCCTATTTTCGCCTTCTTCCCCGGCTTTACAAGTGTTTCCCAGATGTTATTTTCTTTACGCTTCAATAAAAGCACTTCAATCTTTGCATCGGTTCCGACTTTGGCGCCGATCAGTCTTGCCGGCAAGACTTTCGTATCGTTAATAACCAGACAATCCCCTTCATTTAAATAGTCGATCACATCTTTAAACACATGATGGGAAACAGCCCCAGACTCCTTGTCTAACACAAGAAGTCTGGAGCTGGAGCGATCCTCAAGAGGATCTTGGGCAATCAACTCTTCCGGCAATTCATAATAAAAATCCTGTCGTTTCATATGAATGCATCCCTTTCTATTTACGAAGCTCGATTCCAAGTTCTTCCAAACCAGCTAAGATTTTTTCCATAGCTTGTGAAATTTCTGCTTCCTCAAGCGTCTTATCTTTCGCACGGAACACGATCGAATAAGCTACAGACTTATATCCTTCTTTGATCTGTGCACCTTCATACAAGTCAAATAATGCATAACTTTCAAGATAAGCGCCGCCTTTTTTCTCGATCACTTCTTCTACCTGTCCTACGAGAATCTCTTTTGGCATTACCATACTGATGTCACGGGTAACTGCCGGGAATTTGGCGATTCCTGTATATTTGCGGTCGAAGGTTGCTCTCTTCGTGATTTCCGGCATATCAAGTACGGCTACATAAGCTTTTGTGCCGATTCCGTAAGTATCTGCCACATCCGGATGCACCTCTCCAAGATATCCGACTACAACACCATCATAGATAATGTTTGCCTGACGTCCCGGATGAAGATATGGTTTTCCTGCATTCGGATCATAAGTTTCTTTCTTATGAAGTCCAATCTTCTCAAAGAACTCCTCAACGACACCTTTCATGCTGAAGAAATCTCCGTCTCCGTACATACCAAGTGTAAACTGCATTCTCTCTTCCGGAAGTTCTGTAAGCGGCAATGATTTTGGAAGATAAATATTTCCAAGTTCGTACAATCTTACATTTTTATTTCTTCTATTGTAGTTTGTTGCAAGAGAAGTCAGCATTCCATTTAAGGATGTGGTACGCATAATACTGTAATCTTCTCCCAGTGGGTTCATGATATCCACTGTATTTCGAAGCGGAGAATCAGAAGGAATCAATAATTTATCAAATACCTTCGGACTTTCGAAGGAATAGGTCATGCCTTGGCTGAATCCGCAGAACTCCGCAATGTCGCGGGCGATCTCCTCTACTCTTAACTTGAAGGATAATTTACCTGTAGTAGCTTCTCCTCTTGGCAGCGTTGTCGGAATATTGTCATAACCGTAAAATCTTGCTACTTCCTCTGCAAGATCTGCCATACGGAACAGGTCGTGACGGAATGTCGGCGCAATCACCTCATTGGAAGCCTCATCATATTCAAGATCAATTTTCTTGAAGTAAGAAAGCATTTCCTCTTTGGAAATATTTGTTCCAAGAAGTCCGTTAATCTCGTCTGCATCAAATGGCACGCGTACCGGCTCTTTTTTCTTACTGTAGACATCAACCATTCCGCCGACTACTTCACCGGCTCCCATTTCTTCAATCAGCTGACAAGCGCGGTTCATTGCTGCCTCAGCATTATTCGGATCAAGTCCTTTCTCAAATTTACCGGAAGCATCTGTACGAAGTCCGACTTTTTTGCTTGATTTACGGATATTGGTTCCATCAAAACAAGCAGCCTCAAATAACATCGTGTGTACATCATCCGTGATCATGGAATTCTCACCACCCATGATTCCGGCGATTCCTACAGATTTCTCACCGTCACAGATCATTAATACAGACTCATCAAGCTTTCTCTCCTGTCCATCCAATGTCACAAATGTCTCATTCTCTTTTGCTCTTCTTACAACAATCTGTCCTCCTGCGATTGTATCAAGATCATAAGCGTGCATTGGCTGACCGTACTCTTCCATCACATAATTGGTAATATCAACCAAGTTGTTGATCGGACGGATTCCTACAGATGCAAGTCTTCTCTGCATCCATTTCGGTGAAGGACCGATTTTGATATTTTTCACTACTCGCGCGGTGTATCTCGGACAAAGATCCGGATCTTCTACCGTCACTTTGATGAAATCATTTACGTCTTCATCATTTCCAACAGCAGTTACTACTGGAGGCACGAACTCTTTGCGGAACGTTGCCGCTGCCTCTCTGGCAATTCCAACTACACTGTAGCAGTCTACACGGTTAGAAGTAACTTCGTATTCAAATACAACGTCGTGAAGCCCTAACAGCTCTACCGCATCAGCTCCTACTTCCGTATCTTCCGGGAAAATGTAGATTCCATATTCCGGTGCCTCCGGATACATTTCTCTGTTAGAGCCAAGCTCTTCGATGGAGCACATCATACCGGCGCTCTCCACGCCGCGGAGCTTTCCTTTCTTGATTTTAATGCCTCCGACAACACGCTGTCCCGGCTCGTGACCGCCAGCCACACGTCCGCCGTCTAAAACAACCGGAATCTTGTCTCCTTCTTTTACATTTGGAGCGCCTGTAACGATCTGAACCGTCTCAGCTCCAACATTTACCTGACAGATAATCAACTTATCCGCATCCGGATGCTTCTCGATCTTGTCGATCTGACCAACCACAATCTTGTCAAGATCCGCATCCAACCCCTCGTAACCTTCTACCTTCGTACCAGACAACGTCATCGCGTCTGTATACTCCTGAGCTGTCACATCAAGCTCAGGAACATATGCCTTTATCCATGATAATGATGTATTCATTGTAATCTCCTTTCATTGAGGACGTAGCAAAGTTTAAAAATGCTACGTCCCAAACTGCATTTTGGGGTGTCCAAATTTCATCCGCGCCGCTCGCAGCTCTAACTCGATTCGTCAGCTCCAGAATCCGGCTGCTTCGCCGCCAACGTATCACTCCGTGATACGTTCTAATTCTGTCGCGCCGCTCGCACACGGAAGTAAATACTCACTTCGTTCGTGCTTCCTTCCTGTGTGTGCTCGCTAAAATTGTTTCAAGAATCTGATGTCGTTTTCGTACAGTAATCTCATGTCGTCGATTTCGTATTTGAGAAGTGCGATACGCTCAAGTCCCACGCCAAATGCAAATCCTGTATATTCGTTTGGATCTATGCCGCACATTTCCAGTACGTGTGGATGTACCATTCCACACCCGAGGATTTCGATCCAACCGGAGCCTTTACAGAAACGACAGCCTTTTCCACCGCATTTGAAACAGGTTACATCCACTTCCGCGCTTGGCTCGGTAAATGGGAAGTGATGCGGACGGAATTTTGTCTTTGTCTCCGGTCCGAACAATTCTTTTGCGAATACTTCTAAAGTTCCTTTTAAATCTGCGAAGGAAATGTTTTTATCGATGACAAGTCCTTCGATCTGATGGAACGACGGTGAATGTGTTGCATCTACTTCATCGGAACGGAACACGCGTCCCGGTGCGATCATACGGATCGGAAGTTTGCCCTCTTCCATCACGCGCGCCTGTACCGGAGATGTCTGGGTACGAAGCACAATATCTTTATTAATGTAAAATGTATCCTGCTCGTCTTTTGCCGGATGATCTTCCGGAATGTTCAGTTTCTCGAAGTTATAAAGGTCATATTCTACTTCCGGTCCTTCTACCACTTCATATCCCATACCAACGAAAATTCTCTCTACTTCTTCCAGTGCGATGGTATTTGGATGACGATGTCCTACCATATTTTTCTTAGATGGAAGTGTAACGTCAATGACTTCTTTCTTCATCTGCTCTTCGCGAATTGCACGCTCCATCTTCACTTTTCTTTCTTCCATGACTTTCTCAATGGCTTCTCTTGTCTCATTGACCATCTGACCGACTTTCGGTCTGTCTTCCGGCGCAACATCCTTCATGCCTTTGAGCACCGCTGTAAGCTCACCTTTTTTTCCAAGGTATTTTACACGCACATCGTTCAACTTTTCTGGAAGATCTGCTTGTTCAATCGCTTTTAACGCTTCTTCTTTGATGCTTTGTAATTTTTCTTTCATCTTTTTATCTCCTTTTTACATATTAGAAAAACCCCGTCCCCAAAAAGGGACGAGGTCTGTATTTACCCGTGGTACCACCCTGATTCCTGCACGCTTCATAATCTTATCTGCCATAATGCAGGCACTCATTTATGCATAACGCGCATCACACGGCATTTCCTACTGATCTGTCAAATCATGTTCAAAAATGCAGCTCACGTGGGAAATTCAATCCCTGCCTGAACCAAAGAAGACTTTCAGCCCATCGATCTTCTCTCTCTAGTGGAAAACAGTTCTCTACTTACACGGTCATTGCTTTTTATTAAAATATTTATATTTGAATACTTTCTTATTGTAACATACGCCCGATAGATGTCAAGACGTAATTTTGCGTTTCCTTCGGACCTCTTAGTTCTTCGCTTTGTCCGTATTCGCCGACAAGTCTGCCTTTTCCTTCTCTGGAAACAGTTTATCATACATCAATACATTAACTTCTCCGCCAAGCAAAATGCTATACATGCAAAAATACATCCAGAGCATAATAAGAACAATGGTTGTAAGACTTCCATACATACTGGAAAATCCCCGGAAGATATCCACATATACGGAAAATATCCACGAAACGATCATCCATCCGATTGCTGCAAAAACCGCTCCCGGGAGCTGTCTTAAAATCTTATCTCTTCTGTTTGGAAGAAATTTATAAATCAGCAGCGAAAAGATCATTAACACAATTGGCGTGATTACAATGCGAACCTCGATCAGCCAATCTGCAACGTTTTTCACTAAAGGTATGTGCTCCGCAATGAAAATATTAAGTGCATTACCGAATACCGATAGCACAAGGAGCAAAATAATCACAAGCAGGAACATCATCGTATAAATCGTTGAACGTATCCGAAGAAATACATAATTTCGGGTCTCTCTGCATCCGTAAATGCAGTTAAGACCGGTCGTAATCGCAAGTACGCCTTTCCCCGCCGACCACAGAGCAACTAAGATTGTAACCGGAATGATACCCATGGACTGGTTGTATACCTGATTAACAATCGTTGTGATCATAGATTCCACAGAAGACGGGAATACACGGATCACAGCGCTCATCACATCCGCCTTCGTAATCGGTGTATAACGAACCAACGTTAACAAAAGAAGTATGATAGGAATCATACACAGCATAAAGAAGTATGCTGTCTGCGCAGCATACGCGCCTACGTGATGATCACTTACCTGATTAATGATCTCTGTAAATTTGGCATAACCTCTTTTCAATCTGTTCATAATGATCTCCTGTTATCTTTTCTCTCTATTGTACCCGATTTTCTTCATTTTGTCTATTCTCGCCAAAACTGTTATTCTACACTCACACGCCAAAACCGTTATTCTACACTCACTCCGGGATAAAAAAGTTCTAAGATTTCCCAGTAATTTTTCCCCTGCTTTGCCATTTCATTTGCTCCGGTCTGGCTCATTCCGATTCCGTGCCCGAATCCACCGCCTTCGATGCAATAGCTGCCTTTTTCTTTCTTAATAGTAAAAAAAGCGCTGGGAAGAAGCTTTCCACAATTTCTCGTACTTCCATCCTGCTTCACAATATCATAGTCTCCGGCAAGTGCAGTTCGTATTTTATTCTCTGTCTCTACCGTCACCGTACACTTACTTCCAACCGCTGTCAATACAAGCGCCACGTCGCCCGCTCCTCGCTTTGTTACCTCCACACTTTTTAGCTCTCCGATATCTTTTCCGGTATTACGGCGGATATTGTCTTCCATTTCCTGCTCTGGAATTTTTGCATGCCAGCGATACCATGGAAGTGCTTTTTCATAATCTCCATCTGTTCCTTTTACATCTACGCTCTGAAGATATCCATTTTCCTCTGATGGCGTGCTCCCCCATGCTTCCGCGTTCGTTGTTCGTCCGCAGGAAGTAGAATAATAGTAAGTTGTCACAATTTTGCCCTGATACCAGACAGTCTGTCCCTTCGTCTCCTCCACCGCCCGGTCTGCCCGCTCGTCCGGCAGAGAATTGCCGTAAACCTGATAATCGGTACTGTCATTGACATGCGCCTCATACTCCGGGTATCCATAGCTTTCCATCTGTCTGTAAGCATAGCTTCTCGCACAGACCGCCTGCGCTTTTAACGCCTCCAGCTCATACGATGCCGGCATTTCACTTGGCACAACACGGCACAGATACGTCTCTATCGGAAGTTCATTGACCACTACAATGCCATCTTCTGCCCTTCGAAGCTCGACAACTCCATTATACGCCGGAACACCGTCTCCCCGCTTCATACTTTCTATCTGTAACACTCCGTCCTTAGCCTCAATTCGTATGTTCCCTTCTGATAATCTCGCATCATCCGCGGCGATCACCACACATTCCCCCGCAGCGATCTGCTCCGTACGATTTCCATAAGTCAATGTCAGCTCACTGTCTGCCCGCAGTCTTACTTCCTTATGTATGATTCCCTGATATCCATTCGTCATAAGCACGACTCGTATCAGCGGATTATCAGAAACCTCCTGTTTCTCTTCCTCCGGTGTTTTCGAAACCCGGCTATTATTTTTCTCTTCTTTCCCCGAGTGAATCCGATACTTCAGCATTCTCGCCTGTTCCGGCAGCCACTGACTCCCTACCGCAATCCCAAACGCAGTACACAAAATCAAAAGACTCAGGAAAATATTTCTTTTATAATTTCTCCCCATGACCCTTTAGTCCTTGTCCGTTTTTCTATATATATTACTTGTATGTACAAAAAATGATTCCACTGTATCTTGTCAAATGCTTTTTTTGACACAGGAACAGCGTTTCCCATTTCACAAACACATAAAAAGCGGCGCCGTGATTTCTCACGACACCGTTTTATCTTTCGTATTCCCCAAAATGCCGGTTTCTGTATTTTGACTCCTAGCTGCTGCTAGGTGGGTGTCCGCATCTGCTTTTCTGCCTTCCCCTGCATAACTTGGAGGCTTGACATATTACAGAGATATAGGAGTCCCGTTTAAAGTAATGTAGGTTCAAAATAACAGAAGTATCGAACATTCCAGGTTTCCTCTTGAATTATTATAACCCATTTACATGGATTTTACAACCCATATCTTCTTACAGTTCCGGACCTGCTGAAACAAGTGCTTTACCTGCTTCGTTTCCTTCGTATTTTGCAAAGTTCTTGATAAATCTTCCGGCAAGATCTTTCGCTTTTTCTTCCCACTCAGAAGCATCTGCATAAGTATCGCGTGGGTCAAGAATTGCAGGATCAACACCCGGAAGCTCTGTTGGAACTTCGAAGTTGAAGTATGGAATCTTCTTTGTAGGAGCGTCTTTGATGTCTCCGTTTAAGATTGCATCTATAATTCCACGAGTATCTTTGATAGAGATACGTTTTCCTGTTCCGTTCCATCCTGTATTTACAAGATATGCTTTTGCTCCGTTTGCTTCCATTCTCTTCACAAGCTCTTCTGCATATTTTGTAGGATGCAGTTCAAGGAATGCCTGTCCGAAACAAGCTGAGAATGTTGGTGTCGGCTCTGTGATTCCACGCTCTGTACCAGCAAGTTTTGCTGTAAATCCAGACAGGAAGTAGTATTCTGTCTGTTCCGGTGTCAATACAGATACCGGTGGAAGTACTCCGAATGCGTCTGCTGACAGGAAGATTACATTCTTAGCTGCCGGTGCTGCAGATACCGGACGTACAATTTTCTCAATGTGGTTAATCGGATAAGATACACGTGTGTTCTCTGTCACGCTCTTATCGTTGAAATCAATCTTTCCTTCTGCGTCCAAAGTAACGTTTTCAAGAAGAGCATCACGTTTGATCGCATTGTAAATGTCTGGCTCAGAATCTTTATCTAAGTTAATAACCTTTGCGTAACATCCACCTTCAAAGTTAAAGATACCGTTGTCATCCCATCCATGCTCATCATCACCGATCAGAAGACGCTTAGGATCTGTAGAAAGTGTTGTCTTACCTGTTCCGGAAAGTCCGAAGAAAATTGCTGTGTTCTCACCATTCATATCTGTATTTGCAGAACAGTGCATGGAAGCAATTCCTTTTAATGGAAGGTAGTAGTTCATCATAGAGAACATACCTTTCTTCATCTCTCCACCGTACCATGTGTTCAAGATAACCTGCTCACGGCTTGTAATGTTAAACATTGCTGCTGTCTCAGAATTTAATCCTAATTCTTTATAGTTTTCAACTTTTGCTTTAGATGCATTGTATACAACGAAATCCGGCTCGAAATTCTCAAGTTCTTCTGCTGTAGGCTTAATAAACATATTTGTTACGAAATGTGCCTGCCAAGCAACTTCCATAATGAAACGGATTGCCATACGAGTATCCGCATTTGCACCGCAGAATGCATCTACTACAAACAATCTCTTACCAGAAAGCTCTTTCAATGCAATCTCTTTACATGTATCCCATGCTTCCTGAGTTGCCGGATGGTTATCATTCTTATATTCATCAGAAGTCCACCATACAGTGTCTTTGGAATTTTCATCCATCACGATGAATTTGTCTTTTGGAGAACGACCAGTGTAAATACCTGTCATTACATTTACTGCTCCAAGTTCACTAACCTGACCTTTTTCAAAACCTTCTAATTCTGGTTTTGTCTCTTCTTCAAATAACACATCATAAGAAGGATTGTACACGATCTCTGTTGTTCCAGTAATACCATACTTGCTTAAGTCGATTTTTGCCATCTTCCATTAACCTCTTTTCTTTCATTTTCAGCGTTGTCATCACTGCCTGTAGCTTAACTCTAATAACAACATTTGTCTTATTATCTCACTACTTTCGGAAAAAGTCAAGAGTTTAACAATCTTTTCTCGAAAGTTTATATTTTTTATTATTCATTTATCTTTGCAATTTTCGGATATATTGTTTCAAAAATTCAATAAAATGCAAGATTCTTTTTTGAATCCTGCATTTTCGTCATTCAATGTCAATTATAATATTTTTTCTACTGTCTCTTTCATATGATCCGCATCACACTCCATACGGTGAAGTACTTTTGCATCTAAAATATCTTTCACGGCTTGTGGCATCGCCACACCGGAAACTTCCTGTAACCTTTCGAGAAGGCTTAACTCATCATATGATTCCCACTTTTTGTCAATGGATGTCATAACGTTTTTTACAAACTTATACGGGCTTGCCGTAGAAGCAATGAGACATTTTTTTCCGTTGTCCTGCTCTTTCTTCCACATCTTGCATACATAGGATGCAACTGCTGTATGCGTATCCAACACATAGCCTGTATCCTCATATACATTTTTTATCTCCTGGGAAGTCTGCATCTCATCCGCATATCCACCTGCAAAATCTGCAAGCTTTACCTTCATCTCATCAGTGATCTCATACCGTCCATCAGTTTTCAGAGCTTCCATCAACTTCCGTGTACACTCAGAATCTTCACCGGTGATCAAATAGATCAGTCGTTCCAGATTGCTTGAAATCAAAATATCCATAGAAGGTGAGGTTGTCAACACAAATGCACGATTCTTATCATATACACCTGTCTTGAAGAAATCAAAGAGCACTCTGTTCTCGTTCGAAGCACAGATTAGCTTAGCGATAGGTACTCCCATCTGTTTTGCGTAATACGCTGCCAGAATATTTCCAAAATTACCTGTAGGTACAGTAACATTGATCTCTTCTCCATCTTCAATCTCACCATATGCCAACAGCTTCGCATAAGCATAAACATAATAAACCACTTGAGGTACAAGGCGTCCGATATTGATTGAATTTGCAGAGGACAACTGAAATCCTTTTTCATTTAACACTTCCGCAAATGCCTCATCCTCGAATAATGCTTTTACACCGCTTTGCGCATCATCAAAATTACCATGGAGGGCAGCCACATCTACATTACTTCCCTTCTGCGTGATCATCTGAAGCTTCTGCACTTCGCTGACTCCGTCTTTCGGATAAAATACAATAATTCTCGTCCCTTCCACATCTGCAAAACCTGCCATTGCAGCCTTACCTGTATCTCCCGATGTGGCAGTCAGGATCACGATTTCATTTTCCACGTGATGTTTCTTCGCAGATGTTGTTAAAAGATGAGGCAAAATGGATAGCGCCATATCTTTAAATGCGATCGTTGCTCCATGGAACAATTCCAGATAATATGCGTCTCCCGCTTTCACAATAGGCGCGATCTCCTCGGTATCAAACTTACTGTCATATGCTTTCCTGATACAATCTTTTAATTCTTCTTCCGAAAAATCCGTCAAGAACTGTTTCATAACTGTATAAGCGGTTTCCTGATATGTCATCTTACTCAACGCTTCCATTGACACGTCAAGCTTTGGTATTTGTTCCGGTACAAACAAACCTCCGTCCGGTGCAAGACCGGTCAGGATCGCCTCCGATGCAGTCACACGCAAATCAGAATTTCTTGTACTTTTGTAATGTAGATTCATGTTTTTCTCACCCTTCTATAATTAATTTGCTTTTCTGAACAGGATGAACAGCACTGCACTTACTGCCATCAAAATCGGATAAAACAGATATGGCATAATTGCAAATGGAGTCAGTCCCGTCAGACTTGCCGCTGATAAAAGCTGTGCTCCGTAAGGAATCATTCCCTGTCCTACCGACGTAAAAATATCAAGCAGGGAAGCAGATCTTCTTGAAGAAATGTCAAATTCTTCACTGATTTCCTTAGCGATCGGTCCTGCCATAACAATTGCCACCGTATTATTCGCTGTACACATATCCACAAGCAGAGACAAACCGGCAATTCCAATCTCTCCGCCTTTTTGTCCTTTGATGCTCTTCTTGATCAAGTTCAGAATAAATTGAATACCCCCAAACTCTTTAACCAATGACACAATACATGCCACTACAATCGAGATGACTGTAATATCATACATTCCTGTCACACCTTCACCTACAGCGGCAAACATATCACCTACTGCAAGACTTCCGGTTGCCACTCCGACAATCAGTGAAATCACTGTTCCGCTGATCAGCACCAGAAATACATTAATACCAATCAATGCTCCTACCAATACCAATACATAAGGAACTACGCGCCAGATATTGTAAGTCAGTTCTTCGGCTAATTTAAAATTACCGTTCCTCGTAATAAAGAAAAATAACACAATTGTAACAATTGCCGCCGGAAGTACAATAAAAAAGTTCTCCCTGAATTTATCTTTCATCTCACACCCCTGTGTTTTTACCGCTGCAATCGTAGTATCTGAGATCATAGACAGATTATCACCAAACATCGCACCGCACACAACGGCACCGATACAAACCGCTAATGAAAATCCCGTCTTTTCACTGATTCCTACTGCAATCGGAGCAAGCGCTGCAATCGTCCCCATAGATGTTCCCATAGATACAGAAATAAAACAGCCGATGATAAACAGACCCACGACAGCTACCTTAGCCGGAAGAATCGATAAGCCCAAATTAACGGTACTCTCCACACCGCCCGCTGCTGTAACTGCTCCTGAAAATGCTCCTGCGCACAGGAAGATCAAGCTCATAGTAATGATATTTTCATTTCCAACTCCTTTAGAAATAATAGAAATCTTCTCATCAAAGCTCAATCCTCTGTTCTGGCAGAATGCCACAAACAAAGCGATCAGAAATGCCACAATCGCCGGCATTGCATAGAAATCTCCTGTTATCACTCCTGACCCTAAAAAGATCACCAAAAACACACCGATTGGCAGCAAGGCTGCCGCGTTACTCTTCTCGTTTCCCATCCCAATATCCTCTCTTACCTTTTACTTGTTACTTATTATTGATTCTTTTTTCCATTTGTATAGTTTACCAGACCGCCTGCCTGAATCAACTTCTGCATAAACTCAGGAAATGCCTGTCCCTGAAACTCTGTCCCCTTTGTCCGGTTATAAATCTTTCCACTATCGAAATCGACTTCTACTTCATCTCCTGCCTCAATTCCTTTTGCCGCTTCCGGGCATTCAATGATCGGAAGCCCGATATTGATCGCATTGCGGTAGAAGATTCTTGCAAAAGTCTCTGCGATCACGCAGCTAATCCCTGCAGTCTTAAGACACAGCGGTGCATGTTCTCTGGAAGAACCACATCCAAAGTTCTTATTCGCAACGATCAGATCTCCCGGTTTTACCTTTTCTGCAAATTCAGGATCAATGTCTACCATTGCATGACTGGCAAGCTCTTTCGCATCAAAAGAATTCAAATATCTTGCCGGAATAATCACATCAGTATCTACGTTATCACCATATTTAAATACATGTCCTAAAGCTCTCATTATCTGTCACCTACTTTCTCAGGATTTGCAATATATCCTGCAATCGCACTTGCAGCTGCCACTTCCGGAGACGCAAGATAAATCAGCGAATCCACATGTCCCATTCTTCCGACAAAGTTGCGGTTGGTCGTTGATACACATTTCTCTCCTGCCGCCATGACACCCATATGTCCGCCCATGCAAGGACCGCAGCTTGGGGTGTTGACCGCGCATCCGGCATCAACAAAGATATCCATCAGCCCTTCCTGAATACACTGCTTATAGATTTTCTGAGTAGCCGGAACAACCATAACCCGCACATCTTCATGGACCGTATGTCCTTTTAAGATTGCCGCTGCCTTTCTCATATCTGAAATTCTTCCATTTGTACAAGAGCCTATCACCACCTGATCGATCTTGATCGGCTCCATGGCTTCAATCTCATCAATTGTCTTCGCATTTCCCGGAAGGTGCGGGAATGCAACTGTCGGACGAACTTCAGACAGATCGATCTCCACAACCTCGTCATAGAGCGCATCTTCATCCGCTTCGTACACTTTGTAAGACTTCTTCGTATGCTCTTTCAAATATGCCTCGGTCAATTCGTCTACCGGGAAGATACCATTCTTCGCTCCTGCCTCGATAGCCATATTTGCCATCGTAAAGCGGTCATCCATCGTAAGATTTGCAATTCCCTCTCCGGTAAATTCCATAGATTTATAAAGAGCTCCGTCTACACCGATCTTGCCGATAATATGTATGATCACGTCTTTGCCGCTGACATATGGAGACAGTGCTCCCTTCAACACAAATTTAATCGCACTTGGAACCTTGAACCATAATTCTCCTGTCGCCATTCCCGTAGCAATGTCTGTTGTGCCGACACCTGTGGAAAATGCGCCCAGTGCGCCATACGTACATGTATGCGAATCCGCTCCGATAATACACTCTCCGGCAGCAACCACGCCTGCTTCCGGCAGGATTGCATGCTCTACACCGGATTTTCCCTGTTCAAAATACCATGATAACCCTTGTTCTTTCGCAAATTCACGAATTGCCTTCGAATTCTCAGCCGATTTAATATCCTTGTTGGGTGTGAAATGATCCGGCACAAACACCACTTTATCTTTATCAAATACCGTATCTGACATCTGCTTTAAAATCGGCAGCGCCATCGGTCCGGTAATATCATTTGCCATAACCACATCCAGCTTCGCTTCAATCAATTGTCCTGCTTCTACCTGATCAAGCCCTGCATGAGCAGCCAATATTTTCTGCGTCATTGTCATTCCCATCACGACAACCTCCTGTTCTCTTACTTAGTCTTACGTGATATTCTACCACAGATAAATAATACAGTGCAAGAAAGAATAGAAATTACAATAAGAACCATCAAGTTCCCTTCATCTCCGGTCTTTACCGGAGCGGTTTTTTCCACTTTTCGTGTAATTTCTTCCGGTTCCTCCGGCACAGGCAGTTCCGGCTCTTTCGGCTCTTCCGGTTCCTCTGGTTCTTTTGGCGGTTCTTCCTTCGGCTTTTCCGGCTCTTCCACTTCAACCTTTTCCTCATCTTCTTTTTCTTCACAATTGTCACTTCGGACGATGACATGATTATGAATTTCTTTTCCGATCACAGATTCATCCGTGATCACAACTTGATACTCTACCGTATATTTTTCTCCTGTATGGATGCTCTGCAAAAACTCTCCCGCATGAATCGTATAAGAATTTCCTTGAACTGAAATAACTGCATCTGACACAATGCTTTGATCTTCATCTAATAGAACAATAGAATTTTTCTGAAGTTTGACCCCTTCGGTCAGAATTGTATCTGTGATCACTACATTTTTGGCAACCGCATGCTCAATCTGCTGTGTCACATCAATCGTATAAGTAATTATATCTCCCACTTGAAATTTTTTATCCGATTTATCCGCCTGCTTATCAATCTCCAATTCTCCTTCTGGTATCCATGTGATCGACAGAGCAGTCGGCGGTTCTTTGGCTTCGATAAGCTCGCCCGTTCCAAGATGTTGTCCGTCGCCTCCGGTACTTACAACCAGACTCCTCCATTTTTGCCTATTCTTTCCGTACAGATTTCCCGTTGCCCAGCTTTTTCCATTATAATCCGCTGCATCTGCTGTAAAATATATGACATCCTCTCCAGAAACACTTACCTTCCCCGTCTTCGTTGTTCCCTTAGTCTTATTAACAAGTGATACTCCGGACGGAAGTGTAAGCTCCAGAGAGTTACTTTTATCTCCTTGACAGATCAGCTCGCCCGTTCTCTGCACACGCTCCTCCGGTGCAAAATAGGCATTCAATTCCGTTTTAGAAAACTGCATTCCCGGGCTTGGAACATCCGGCAGACTTCGTATCTTCTCTGTACATGCAATGACAAGTTCCTGCATAGGTTTGCTTAACCCTAAAAAAGCATCACTTTTCCGGTCACATCCATCATAAATATAAGACAAAATGCAATGCGACAGACAATATGCCTGATCCGCTTTCTTCCAAGCTTCCGGAAAAGCCGGTTTTATATATGTTTCATAACCCGGTCCATTATATAAGTAATAAAGGGCTTTACTGATCAGACTTCCGTCATCCAGAAGCTCTGCCTGAAATGTTCCGTCATGAGGAGAAGATTTCTTCGGTTCCAGACAGTAGCCAAGCTTACCATTTATGTAATAATAAAATGTAGAATACCCTTCATAAAACACTTCTTCTCCCCTCTTCAAAGACACCTCTTCTGCATGTGCCTCCTCACCGTATATACCCGCACACAAAATCATGCAGACGATCGCTAAAATACACTTTCCCCATAAGGAATTGCTTTTGTTCATATGGTTCCTCCTTATTTTCTCTAAAATAATCCGTATCTAAAAAGTTACAAAAACACTATCCTCCTTCCCTATAAACTATTATCTCGTGTTTGGAAATTTGGGATGACATTTCCCAGTGGGGATTCCCCCTTGAATCGTTTGATAAAAATAGAATTTCTTTCGACGAGTGTCCTTATCATATAGATTTTTCTCACTAATGTCAATACAGATTTCAAGAGTCGTAAAGATTCGGCACATATAACAAAAATCCATTCATTTTTTCGTCAAAAAAACAGTTCCGATAAGAACACTTTCTTACCGGAACTGTTGAAATCAGATCGTTCGTTTCTTTTTCATTTCCTGAAGATACGGAATCTCGATTGGATCAATCGGATCCATTGGATTCTCCACATCTCCTTTCTTTCTTCTCTTATATCTTTTTGCCAGTTCTCCGCCTTTATTATAAAACCAGAAAGAATATGCCAGAATCTTGCTGGCTTTTCCTATTCTATCTTTCGTCGTCTTATCATAGAGCGTTCCGCCAACCTCAATCGGGACTTTTCTTCGAATCAGAGAAATCAATTCTGTCTCACAGGTAACCCTCTCCGGAAGAATCGTATAGCCCTTCGATACACAATCAATTTTATGAGCATCACTTCCGCCAATCCCCGGCTTTTTGTACTTCTTAGCCAGCTTCATGGCACCTTCGTTAGAAGCTTCCGGCTCACATGCATTAAAAGCTTCAATAAAATCAAAGCGTTTAATAAGCTCCGGTGATTTGAAAAACCGCTTTGTGTTCGTAAAACTCATGTACTTCTCTCCACAAGGATGTGCCGGTCCTAGAATTCCTCCATTCTTATGGACAAAATCAATCAACACCGATACCGGAAGACCGCGGATCTCAAGAAGCCGCATCTTCACTCCCTCCGGCATAATGCAGATAATATGTCCCGCATCACAGGTGTCATATTCAATTCCTTTTAAAACGACAAAATCCTCATGAACTTGTCCCTTCATTTGATACTTCCAATGTCGGTATCCCTTGTAGGTATCGTGATCTGTAATCAGCATTCCGTCAAAACCATTTGCTTTCAGCTTAGTGATATATTCATCCAAGCTTACCTTACTATCCACCGAACCTTCTTTTACATGGCAATGCATATCCAGCTTCATAAGTAAGCCTCCTTCACTGTCTTCTTAACTATTATTATATCACATCTGCTCTAAAATACAACCAATGTCAGTCATCCGTTCAAATTGCTCTTTTACTGTCTGACGACAAGTAAATAATCCCTCCAAGGACACACCAGCATACCAAACAAACCATATTTGGAAGCTCTGTCTGCGAAAAGCCAAATACAAACATTATCATTACCTGCAACATAAGACAACCAATCACAACGATATTCCGAATCTTTTTCATAAAAAATACACCTCTCCTTCTATAGTTTCAACTATAGCAGAAGAGGTGTGTCATAAACCGGACTCTACTTATCCGTTTCATCGTCTTCTTCAAAATCGTCTAATACAAGCCGCGCTTTTTCTACTTCTGACTCCACAGAATCCTGTTCTTTAATAATGGCTGCCTGTTTCTTTTCTCTTTTTCCGATCTTTCTGGAATGCATCATAAATTGAATGATCATTCCCACAATAGAAATTGCCACTGCAATGCCAATCGTAATCAACAAATTACCTTCTAAACCTGTCGCTGCCACAATAGCTAGCGATGCATCTACAGCTCCCCAAATAGCTGTCACTACAATAACAAGCGGCTCTACAAAAATTGCTGATAATATAGCAACTACCAATGCTACTGCCGCAAAAATGATCAACATCATATTTGTTATATTATTCCCTGCAAATATAATTGTTGTAGTAAGTCCAAACACCGTCACAAGCACCATAAGGAACACACCCATCCGATATAAGAAAAATGACAATGCCGCCAATACTACTGCACATCCCAATGTAACGATCGCCACTGTAATTCCGGACCATCCCAGTATATTTGAAATAATCAATCCGATACCGGCTCCTAAAACAAACCCCACAATCGTTGTAAGTACACGTACCAATTTCAGTCCGAAAAAACTTATTAAAAGTCCAATAATAATAGTAGCCACTAACACTTCCATCGTCTGTCCGACATTTAACATTGTATTACCCATATCCATAACTTCATTCATATACTATCTCTCCTTCTGTCCCTTAATTAATTATTATTGCTCTTTTGAATATATGATTCCAAGAACTGAATCCCTGTAAATTCATTTTATACGATTTTTTCGCATATGTAAAGATGGGCATTCTATGATCCGATTTTCCAAAAAAAGAACACCGCCAATTTTCATCAGGGTGTTCTTCTCGACATTCTCTAGAACGCAACTGCTCCGGTATCAATACCGTTAATTACATAATATACAGCGCCCTCTTCTGGTTTTATGTAAAGATCAATTGTTTTAATGTCTGCTACTTTTCTGCCTGATTTTGTCCATGCTTTCTTTACTGCTGCGATCATGTCTTTTTCTTCTACCTGTTTTCCATAATACTCAACAACTGCTTTTACTTTGATATCTTTTTTAGCAGTCGTCTTTTTCGCTGGTGCTTTTTTTGCAGGAGCTTTTTTCTCAGCCGAAGCTTTTGTCTCTTCTTTTACTTCCTGTTTTGTCTCCGCTTTTACTTCTGGTTTTACTTCAGTCTTTACTTCTTGCTTCTCTTCGGTAATATTAGCTGCTGCTTTTTCTGTTGTGGAAGTCTTCATCGGCTCTGTCTTTTTCACTGTCTCTGCCTTTACTGGTGCTGTTTTTACAGTTCCGGTCTTCTTAGTTACTACTGTTGCTTTTTTTCTAGCCATGATAATTCCTCCTTAAGCTACCGAAACACTTTTTCTCATTCCGGTCTTGAACCATTATAGCACATTGTAATAAAATTGCAAGAATTGCAAAAACATTCCTGCAACAGACGCTATTGCAACAAGTGTCAGTAAGATTCGAAAATTCTCTTTTTCCTCTGAATTCATTTTAAATAAAACGATCAATCCGACTCCTGCTCCGGTACACAGACCGGAAACGACCGATGCAAAAGAGATCGCTCCGCTCAAATACAGCTGTGTCAAAATCACGGATGCTGCACAATTCGGAATCAGCCCGATGATTGCTGCGATGATTGGCTGAAACACCGTATTCCCAAGAAGAATCTCTGATAATTTCTGAATCCCCAGTAATTCAATAGCAAAATTTAAGATCAGATTAAAGACAAATAAATAAGCGAAGATACGGAAGGTGTGACCAATCGCTTCTCTGACCACTTCCATTTTAGAAGACCGCACTGTTTCCCTCGTCTTTATATGCACGTTTTTTTCTGTTCGGACAATGTATTTTTGCATGACACCGTCCACAAAATACCCTGCTGCAACTGCAATCACAACCTTAACTGCCAGAAGCCGGATAATCTCTCCTGCACGTCCCGGATTTGCCATAAGAATCAACACCGCCTCATCAGATGTAGCGGTAAACACAGCAATCAATGTTCCTGCCGACAAGACGCCTCCTGCGTATAAATTGGCTGCCAACACTGAAAAACCACACTGCGGAACACAACCAAGCACCGCGCCGACAACCGGTCCTGCTTTCCCGACTTTTTTAAGCAATTTTCCCGACATTCCCCCGGAATAATACTCCAGAAATTCTATCAGCAAAAATGCAAAAAATAAAAACGGAAGCATTTTGATACTATCTAAACATGTTTCTATTACTATTTCCATCTAATCAAAACTCCTTAAATAAGAAGGGGAATTATAACAATTCCCCTTCTCGTCTTACTCATTATTTTATCTTTTGAAGCCTATTCTTTCATCTTTCTCCGACAAATTGCTTCCAGTACATCCACCGTACCTTCCACACCGAGTTTGCTGACATTTAGCAACATCTGATGTGCTTCGATGCTTCCCCAGTCAGAACCTGTGTGAAATTCATAATAGCTCTTTCTCTCGCGGTCGATCCGTTTGATCTTGTCTGCTGCTTTTCTCTCTGACAGATCATAGCGCTGCGCAATCCGTTTGATCCGGTCTTCTTTCTCTGCGTAAATGAAAACATTCAGACACTCAGCCTGATCTTTCAGCACATAATCCGCGCATCGTCCTACCATTACACAGGAACCCTTTGCCGCCAGTTTCCGAATAATCTCGCACTGAAGATCATAGACCTGTTCATTCAGCGGCTGTGTACATTCCACTGCTTGAAAGGATGAGGAATAATCAAGCGGGGCAAGCACATACCCTGTCAGAAAACTATTCAGTGTTGTCTCGTCCACTGTTTGAACAGTGGCCTCCCGAATCCCAAGTTTCTCTGCCGCCATTCTCACAAGATTATTGTCATACAACGGAATATCAAGCCTCTCCGCCAGAAGATTTCCAATCTCGTGTCCACCACTTCCGAATTGACGTCCAATCGTAACAACTACTTGCTTTGCCATACAGATCCCTCCTCGTCTGAACAACAGCTATTCATTTGGTTTCTGATAGAATCTGCCCGCTACCTGTTCTGTCTTCATTACATTGACAAACGCATGCGGATCTACCTCCTGTATTACGCTTAACACTTTTTTTATCTCTGCACTTGAAACAACGGAATATACGATCTTTCTCTCCTTATGCTCGTAGTAGCCTTCTCCCTCCATGATCGTCGCACTGTGATGTGTGGTCTTGGAAATTCCTTCATATACAGCGCCCGCATGATCTGTCACAACAAATATCGTATGCTGCTGGTATTTCTTATAGAGTATGTGAACAACCTGCGTAGACGTATACTGGAAAATAATGGAATACAATGCTTTATCCCATCCGAATAACACACCTGCGATTGCAAGAATCACTACATTCAACCCTAAGATCATGTTCCATGAGTCGATTCCCTTGCGATCAGATAAGAAAATTGCAATGAAATCCGTTCCCCCTGTTGTGGCATTTACCGCAAGACAAAGGCTGATAACAAGACCATTGATCAATCCTCCGAATATACTGATCAGAAGCGTATCATAAGTAATCGCATAACCCGGCAGTATATCTGTAAGCGCACCGCTTAAAACGATCATCAGACAGGAATATAACGTGAACTTCTTACCGATAAACCGGAATCCAATGTATACCGGTATAGAGTTGAGCACCACATTGACAACCGTATACGGCAGTGTAATATGGAAGAATAATTCCGCACTTCTCTGAATCAAAAGCGTAAGTCCCGTGGCACCTCCCGGATACAAACCTCCCGTCCGCACAAATGATTTAATATTCAGTGCCATGATCACTGAAGCCAGACACACAACGAACAGTCTTTTCAAGTCTTCTTTTGCATTAAATTTCATGATTGCCTCCCCAAGCTACATTCCAGTTTCATTCATGAAACTTATATATATTATACTACAAAATGTTCTCAAGTGGAACACCTGTAAAAAATTTAATTTGTACACCGGTACAACGAATCGTAAATCTTCGCCGTACTAGTCTCCTCCCATCAGCACAAGCGCTGCGCTGATACACGCCATTGCAACACAGTCTTTCTTTTGCAGTCTTTCTTTCAAAAACAGGAAATTTACAACATTTACAAATAAGATCACACCCACACTGTACACCGGATACACAAGAAATGCCGGAAGCCTAAGAACCGATTTCAACAAAAACATCGTACTCAAATAATTAAAGCTTCCCATAACAAGTCCATAGATCACTTCTCTGTATGAAGGCCATTCTTTTGTATACACCATCCACACAACGCTTAAAATTAATGCGATCACAAAAGTATAAAATAAGAAGTGGCTCTCATACCGGTGATTTCCATAGCGTTCAAATATTTTAGACATCATATCCGCACAGCCGCCGGATATCAGGAGAAATACAAGCCAGATCTTGCTGTTTGCTTTCTCTTTGTCTGCGCGCCCCTGTATATTTAAAATCAAGATTGCCGCAAGAGCCAGTGCCACTCCAACCCACTGAAGCCTGCCCGGATATTCCCCAAACAAAAATATAGAGAGTACTGTAGGGACAAGTACTCCCATATGGCTGAATGAAGCTGATATTGTCGTTCCATTCTTCCGTATATTCACTTGCTGAAGAAGCAATGTCCCCAAATACAGACACCCATTGATGATACTGAGCACAAGAACAAATGCCTGTCCATCTGCCGCCGGATAGAGATGCGTATCCGGGAGAAAATAAAAACACCAGAACACAGATGCTATGTAATTGACCACTGTGACCGACTTCATTCGTCCGCTGTGTTGCTCTGTATAGCGGATAGACAGTGACACCCCACTGCTGCATAAAATTGCTAAAACAAGATAAATCATTCCTTTTTATAACTCCGTTTCTTTACTTCCTAGAAAAAATATGTTTTAAAAATACATACATCACAATTCCAAAAGCCATCAGATACCCAAAGGCTCCAAGTGCCGGAATTCCCCAGATCTTCGGAGTCATATTTGTTGTACATATGATACTGGAGCTAATAAGAAGCGCCATAACCCAGAGTCCCATGACAACATTTCTGACCAGTCTCCGAAGAAGTCTCTCCAACTCGTGCGAGGCATGGAGATCCAGATTGATCTTTGTCTGCCCCTTCAAGTATCCTTGCAAAATGTCATTGACCAGAGAGGGAATCCCCACTGCTTTGTGAATGGACCGATAGAGATTTTTACCTCCATCTTTTAATTCTTTCTTCCAGTTTTTCTCTTCCAAAAGTTTCCCTGCAATATGTCTGGATGCAATTTCCACCATATTGATCTTTGGCGCAATATCAGCGAGCACCCCCTCCATATGCGTAAGTCCTCTTGCAAGCATGGTCAGACCGTGCGGCATGATGATCTTATTTTCTTTCATAACCTCCATAAGGCTCATCATGACTTCTGCCACATCAATTTCTCCCAGATCCATTGTTCCGTACTGGGACAGAAGATTGCTGATATCATCATAGAGGCAGCTTTGATCCGGCTTCTCCCTGAACTCACCAAGAGCCATGACAACATCCTGAATCTGTCCTACATCCGAGGTTGCAATCCCTTCAATCGCCCGTCCGATCAATTCACGATCCCGTTCCGTAAGTCTGCCCATCATCCCCATATCAATCCAGATAATCTTTCCATCCCGTATCTTTACATTGCCCGGATGGGGATCAGCATGAAAAAATCCATCATCCATAACCTGTTTGATATAGTGATCCACCAGCTTCATTCCGATTTCTTCCAAATCGTAGCCCTGTTCCAGAAGCCATTGTTTATCATCAATGCTGCAGCCATCAATTTGTTCCATAACAAGAACTGCATGATTCGTATACTCATCATACAGCTTCGGTACTCCAACAAAGGCTACTTCTTTATTCCTCTGTGCAAATTCTTTCATATTTGCCGCTTCCGTGAGAAAATTCATCTCTTCTCTCGCTACATCCCACAGTTCGTCCAGCACCATATCAAGATCCACCATATCTTTGATGCTCACTGGCGGAAGCAGTTTTACCGCCCGGTGAAGAAGCCCGATATCACGCGCCATCACTTCATAGATCCCTTTGCGCTGAACCTTTATCACAACCGGCTCTCCGGTTTCAAGGCGGGCGCGATGGACCTGCGCAATAGATGCTGAGCCGATCGGGGTCTTTTCAATCTCTGAAAATATTTCCTGCCACGGACAATGATAGGCCTCATAGAGAACTTCTTCCACTTCCGCAAATGGCATCGGAGCAACCTCCGACCGGAGACGCATCAATTCATCACAATACCGCTTGGGCAGAATATCCGAATGTAACGACATAATCTGTCCAAGCTTAATAAAGGTAGGTCCTAAATCTTCTAATATAAGTCTCAGCTTCTCCGGAGATACTCCCCTTGTGATTCCGTGTTTTTTCAGCACTTCTGTCATTTCTCTAAGCCGGGCTCTGTATTCCCTTGATTCCTGACTGCTCATTTAAGAAGTCTCTCCTTCAATGCCTCTATCTGTTCCGGCGTCATTTTCTCCAATAATTTATCCAGCTCTTCTACAGGATCTGCTTTCTCGGTATTTTTAACATTCTCTTCCACTGTCTTTTTAATGTTATGTTTCAGTTCTTCATTCAAAGCTTTCCCCTGCTCTACGGTAAGCTCTCCTTTTTCCACTAAGTCGTCCAGAATTTCTTTTGACTTCTCTACCGTAGTTGCCGCAGCGCCGACTCCTGCCAATAATAATTTTTTTACGTTTTCTCCTAATACTTCCATACCACATGCTCCTCTCTGTTTTCAAGTATTATTTTAAAAAGCTTACGAGTTTTGGAACAAAAATAAGAAGCCCTGCCATAGCTGCCATGACAGCAGCAATCAGCACCGCCCCTGCCGCCGTATCCTTTGCAAGCTTTGCAAGTGGTTTCTTGTCTTCTGTCACAAAATCTACCACCGCTTCAATGGCGGTATTTACAAGCTCCAGAGACAGAATGAGACCAAACAACACCAGGCAGATGCACCACTCCGTGACAGAAATATGAAACAGAACACCTGCCACGATCACACACACCGCCGCAAAGCAGTGAATCTTCATATTCCTCTCCCCTCGGATTCCTGCAAAGATTCCTTCAAATGCATATCCAAAGCTCTTATACAATGGATTCTTCCCGGTTTTCTTCATCTCATTCACCCTCTTGTCCAAGATTTATTCTTATTATACTACGATTGGAAACAAAAGTGCATTTTTTCAGATATTTTTAATAAAATAGTTCTAATTTCCACATTCGATGCTGATTTCATTGAACAGTCCAAGAAGCTGTTCCACAGACAGGTTCTCTTTTTCTTCGCCTTTTTTATCCAGAATTACATTTCCCTGATGCATCATCAGCAATCGGTTTCCATATTCTACGGCGTATCTCAGATTATGGGTGACCATGATTGTTGTGAGCTTTTTTTCTCTTACAATCTGTTCTGTAAGCTCCATGATCCGATCTGCCGTTTTCGGATCTAATGCGGCTGTATGTTCATCCAGAATAAGGAAATCAACCGGCGTCATCACAGACATCAGAAGCGCCATAGCCTGACGCTGTCCGCCGGACAACGCTCCTACTTTCACATTTAGTTTATCCTCCAAACCAAGATTTAATTTTCTTAATTCTTCCCGGTAGGCATCGATTCTTGCTTTATTTGTCCCTTTAGTAAGACCGAAGCATTTTCCCTTATGATCTGCAAGAGACAGATTCTCCAAAATCGTCATGGAAGGACAGGTTCCCATTGCAGGATTCTGATATACCCTGCCAATTTTTCTATTTCGTTTATACTCTTTTTCTTTCGTAATATCCCTTCCCTGCATCAAGATCTGCCCGGATTCTACCGGAATGCTTCCACAGATAATATTGAGCATAGATGTCTTACCGGAACCATTACTCCCAACAACCGATACAAATTCTCCTTCTTCTATTGTCAGATCAAATCCATCAAAGAGGCACATCTCATTTACCGTGCCGGAATGATAATATTTATTGATATTTTTTAATTCAAGCATGTTATTCCGCCTTTCTTTTTCTCTCCATACTCAATATCAGAATCACCAGAAACAGAACCGCTGTGATCAGCTTCATTGCATTCGGCTCAAAATTCTTTAATGCCACAGCAACACACGCCTTATAGATCACGGAGCCTGCCAACACTGCTGTCGTTGTCTTCACCACAGTGAGTTTCCTGAAAATGCTCGTTCCGATGATCACGCTTGCAAGCCCAATGACAATCGCTCCTGTTCCCATAGAGATTTCAAATACGCGCTCCTCCTGTGCAAAAATGCAACCGGCAAGAGCAGTAAGGCCATTGGCAAGCGCAAGCCCGAGAATCTTCACATTTCCCTGATCTTTTGCCAGCGCAGTTACAAGTGCATCATTGTCTCCCGCCGCTCTTAAGAGATACCCGGACTTTGTCTTAAGATAAAGGTCCAGAAGGATTTTGCAGATTACCGCCAACAGAAGCACGATCAACAATGTACTGTATGGTTTCACAGCATCCGGAAAATATTCGGACACGCAATCATTTCTAAAGATTGTTTTCTGTGAAAAAAGCGGTACATTGGACGTTCCTGCAATATAGAGATTGATAGACCAAAGCGCGGTCATCATAATAATTCCTGATAACAGATCCCTGACTTTCCCTTTCACATGAATGACACCGGTACACACTCCGGCAAGCGCACCCGCCAAAAAAGATGCCGCAAGTGTGAGAAACGGAGAAATTCCTCTTGTGAGAAGTGCAGCTGTAACAGCTGCACCCAGAGGGAAACTTCCATCTACTGTAAGATCCGGAAAATCCAATATTTTATATGTGATATACACTCCTAATGCCAGAATTCCATAAATCAAACCCTGCTCGATAATCGTTATTACAAAATCCATGAATCTGCCTCCTGCTCTACTCTGCAGTAATCTCACTGAAATTTTCTACTGCATTTTTTAATAAATCTTCCGGAACTGTAATTCCAAGATCTGAAGCTACTTTTGCATTTACATAGAAGCCCGGCTCTGTAATGGTCTCAAAATTCAATTCAGAAGCTTTTTTCTCACCCTTTAATACCTGTGCTGCCATCTTACCGGTCTGTTCTCCAAGAGCAATGTAGTCAATTCCTTCTGCTGCCAGACAGCCGATCTTCACCTGTTCGATCTCACTTCCAAAGACCGGGATCTTCTTCTCATTTGCCTTATCTAAGATTGTGTTCAAAGAAGATACTACGGTATTGTCTGTCAGGTTTGTCATACAATCCACCTCACTTAACAGTTCATCTGCTGCCAGCGGAATGTCTGCGGTTGCCGTAATTCCTTTGGTCACCAGCTGGAACCCATAGTCTCCTGACAACTTTTCGTACTCTTCAATTGCAGATACAGAATTTGCTTCGCTGGTCGTATACATGATTCCAAGCTTCTTCGCATCCGGAAGCATCTGCCGCATCATCTGAAGCTGTGCTTCAATCGGAAGCTTATCGGAAGTACCTGTAACCTCACCTGCCGGCGCCCCTTCTTCATCCGCAAGCTCTGCCGCCACCGGATCTGTCACTGCTGTGTAGATAACCGGAATCTCAGAATCCATTGCTGCGTTATAGGCACTTTGTGCTGCCGGAGTTGCAATTGCACAGATCATGTCTACCTGATCTGATACAAAGCTATCAGAGATCTGTCCTGCTGTTCCCATATCTGCCGCTGCATTTTTATATTGCACAGTCAGATTCTCACCCTCTGTAATTCCCTCACTTGCAAGTCCCTTAAGGAATCCTTCCCGGCAGTTATCAAGAGAGCCATGCTCCGCAAACTGCTCGATTCCAATAGTATAGCTTTCCTTACCATCCATAGTTTTCTCTTCGGATTGCTTAGAACACCCTGTTGCTGCTACTGTCATCATTGCCAAAGTTACCACTGCTGCTACTACTTTTTTCTTCATAATTTCATTCTCCTTTTTACTGCTGTTTTACACATCTTACTGTACTGCTACGATCTGTTAGGAGAGAAAATGTTCGGGACCGGTGTGCGGATAATAACAGAATTTCCTATAAAGTAAAAAACCGCCTCAAACCTTACGGTTTGAGACGGTAATAATTAAAATTATTATTATCGCGGTACCACTCAAATTGACGAATCGTCCACTTTCTCATGTACTAACATACACTCCTGATTGATAACGGGTTCGGTTCCCGACAAGTCCTACTCTTCTCGCTCCTGTACGGAATAAGAATTTCAGCCTGCCCTCGAAAGGCCATTCACTTATCTGCTTCATACAGCAATCCCACCACCTGCTGTTCTCTGGAATGTCACGTAATAAGCTACTCTTCTTTCTCAACGGTTTTTTTATTTATGTTCATCACTTTACTGCATGAAATTGAATTTGTCAATACTTTTTTCAAATTCTTTTTTATTTTCTGTAACAGTTCAGCCATGCACAAAGTCACAAAAATCTGAGTTCAAACTATAGGAACATACCGATCTGATATACTGCAAAAGCAGCAATCCACGCAATCACACATTGTCCGATCACCATGAGTGTTGCCCATTTTCCTCCAAGCTCACGCTTCACAGACGCAATCGCAGCCACACAAGGCGTATAAAGAAGGCAGAATACAAGAAGCGAACCTGCCCCAACAGCGGTAAGCGTACTCTGTAATGCTTCTGTACTTCCAAATAATACTGTCAGGGAAGACACCACACTCTCCTTCGCCATAAATCCTGAGATCAGCGCAGTCACGATCCTCCAGTCTCCAAAACCGGTCGGGACAAATATAGGAGCAAGCACCCCCGCAAAAAGCGCAAGAATACTGTTTTTTGAATCCGACACCATATTCAGACTTGTATCAAAATTCTGCAAGAACCAGATCAAAATCGTCGCTAAGAAGATGACCGTAAATGCTCTCTGGAGGAAATCTTTTGCCTTATCCCACAGCAAATGCAGCACATTTTTTGCCCCCGGCAATCGATAATTCGGAAGCTCCATAACAAACGGAACCGCCTCACCTTTGAAGGTTGTCTTTTTGAAGATCAACGCCATCACAATTCCCATTACAATTCCAAATACATAGAGGGCTATCATAACAAGCGCGCCTCTTCCCGGGAAAAATGCCGCAGTAAAAAATGCATAGATTGGGAGCTTCGCGGTACAGCTCATAAACGGAGTTAAAAGAATCGTCATCTTCCTGTCTCGTTCTGACGGAAGCGTCCTACTTGCCATAACCCCCGGAACCGTACATCCAAAGCCAATCAGCATAGGGACAATACTTCTTCCCGACAAGCCTAATTTACGCAGAAGTTTATCCATGATAAATGCGACACGCGCCATATATCCACTGTCTTCCAGCATTGACAAAAAGAAAAACAAGGTGACAATAATCGGCAGAAAGCTCAAGACACCACCGACACCGTTGAAGATTCCGTCAATCACAAGGGAATGCACAACATGATTCACATTTGCCGCTGTCATCGCCTGATCTGCCATGCCGGTCAGCCCTTCAATTCCTGATTCCAGCACTCCCTGAAGGAAAGCGCCTATCACATTGAAGGTCAGCCAGAACACTAACCCCATAATACCGATAAATGCCGGAATCCCTGTATATTTACCCGTGAGAAAACGATCTATTTTTCTACTTCTTATCCGTTCCTTGCTTTCTTTTGGTTTAATAACTGTCTTGCTGCACACATTTTCTATGTAATCAAAACGCATCTGAGCAACTGCCGCCGCACGGTCCATCCCCGTCTCTTCCTCGGTCTGTCTTGCAATATCCGTCAACAGATTCTGCTCATTTTCCGTCAGTTTAAGCTGCTCCAGAATCTTCGCATCCCCTTCCAGAATCTTGCTTGCAGCAAACCGAACAGGAATGCCGGTCATCTGCGCATGGTCTTCGATCAAATGCATAACTGCATGAAGTCCCCGATGAATCCCCTCTTCTTTCTTACAAAAGTCTGTATCCATCGGACGTTCCTGATATTTTGCCACGTGAACAGCATGACGCACCAACTCGTCGATTCCTTCTCCTTTCACCGCAGAAATCGGAATCACCGGAACTCCGAGCGACTCCTCCATCTCATTGACCATAACAGAACCGTCGTTTTCTCTTAGTTCATCCATCATGTTTAACGCTACTACCATTGGAAAGCCCAGTTCCAGAAGCTGCATCGTCAGATAAAGATTCCGCTCAATATTGGTAGCATCTACAATATTGATGATTCCCTTAGGTTTCTCACGAATCACAAATTCTCTGGTCACAATCTCTTCACTGCTGTAAGGGGACATAGAATAAATTCCGGGAAGATCTGTAATCAATGTATTATCGTAGCCTCTGATCACACCATCCTTGCGGTCCACCGTTACACCCGGAAAATTACCTACATGCTGCTTCGAACCGGTCAACTGATTAAACAACGTTGTTTTGCCACAATTCTGATTCCCCACAAGCGCAAATGTAAGCGTTACATCATCCGGAAGCGGATTTTCTTCCTTCCGGTCGTGGAATTTGCCACCTTCACCGTAGCCGGGATGGTGCTTCTCTATCCTCAATCCGGTACGTTCTCTTTTCTTCGGCTTATGCGCCTCACTGATCTGAATATTTTCAGCATCTGCCAGACGAATAGACAACTCATATCCGTGAATTCGAAGTTCCACAGGGTCTCCCATCGGCGCATACTTTACAACCGTTACCTCCGTTCCTTGAATCAATCCCATATCAAGAAAGTGCTGTCGAAGCGCTCCTTCGCCTCCTACTGACAATATGGTCGCAGTATCGCCAATCTGCAATTCACTCAGTTTCATATCTATTCCACTCCTCAAATTTATCTCTCTATTATTTTGATAACTTTTCTCATTTATCCGTTTTATTCTATCACTATTCCTATCATTTGTCCAGACAAAATTAACTTCTCAAAACCATGAACTTTGCTGTTTTTATCAAACAAAATGCAGTGGATCAATCTCCACTGCATTCTATAAGAAACCCTTTTTCCTTCAATGTTTTTTCAATCAGATCCAGTGTTTTTTCACTGTCTGCGCTGACTTTGTGATAATGATAGCCTGATGTAATATTTTTCAGGGGACTGGACTTTCCGCTTCGGATATCTTCCATAAATTCACCGGCTTTCCTTCGGGAATTCACTTGAAGATTTGCCTCGATCTGACCATATACGCGGTGATTTACCATGACATTTTCCACACATCCGCCCAGATCTACAATGGAGCACAGTTCTTCCTCTAACTGTTCATCCGTGTGATTCACCTTGAACACTCTCACTGCGTGAACCGGCTGTTCCAATACGTAACCTCTGTTTGTTGAAATCACATGATACCCTGCTGCCCGGATCAAAGCAATATCCTGCACGATCACCTGACGACTGACTCCGTAAGTTTCTGCCAGACTTTTCCCTGACAAAGGGACAGCACTTCTCTGAATCTGCTCAATCATCTCTGCTCGTCTCTCTAAACCTGTCATAACCGCTCCTTCTTCCACCTTTCATTTTTCTCTTTAAACTGCATGCAGATTTTTCAAAGAAATATCAAGGATAGGAGCTGAATGTGTCAGTGCACCGCTGGATATATAATCTACTCCGATTGCAGTAAGACGTCCGATATTTTCCTTTGTCACATTTCCGGAACACTCTGTCTCGGCTCTGCCGTCAATCAACGCAATGGCAGCCTTCATCTCATCCACAGACATATTGTCAAGCATAATAATATCCGCACCTGCTTCTACCGCTTCTTTTACCATGTCAAGATTCTCTACTTCCACCTCGATCTTACGGACGAACGGAGCGTATTCTTTCGCCATTTTCACAGCCTTTTCTACACTTCCTGCAGCACCGATATGATTGTCCTTTAACAAGACTCCGTCGGATAAATTATAGCGGTGATTATACCCTCCGCCGACTCTGACTGCATATTTTTCGAAAATTCTCATATTCGGTGTTGTCTTTCTCGTATCCAATAGCTTCGTTTTGCTTCCCTCCAGAAGCGCTGCTACTGAATGTGTGTACGTAGCAATTCCGCTCATGCGCTGCAGATAATTAAGCGCTACACGCTCGCCGGACAGAAGCACCCGGATATCTCCCACAACCTTGCCCATCAATTGTCCGTTTTTCACCTCATCACCGTCTTTGCAGTACAGCTCTACCTTTGTATCGGCATCTAACAGTTCAAATACCCTTGCAAAAACGTCCAGACCTGCAATCACGCCATCCTGCTTGCAGCGAAGTTCCACTTCTCCCACAACAGCTTCTTTCATCACAGAATTAGTTGTCACGTCCTCACTGGAAATATCTTCTTTTAACGCTTCCATGATCAAATGATCCGCCTGAAGCTTCATTGTAATTTGATTCATTGATTTCTTCTCCTCTTCTCTATCTCTTAATCTTCTCTGTTCATTTCTATAAAATCTGCACCTATGCTCTTTCAATAGCTTTCGCTGCTCTCTTTGCAAACACCATACTCTCTAAAAGTGAATTACTTGCCAGACGATTTTTCCCGTGGACACCATTACAGCTTGTCTCTCCAACTGCATACAGATGTTCCATAGAAGTCCTGCTGTCACTATCTACCCAGATGCCTCCCATAAAATAATGCTGGGCGGGAACAACCGGAATCCAATCTTTAAACACATCATAGCCCTCTTCCTGACAGCGCTGACAGATATTCGGAAAATGCTTTGCAATATCCTCTCTCGGAATATGCTCCATCGAAAGCCACACGTGATCGGTTCCATCCTTCTTCATCTGTTCTCGGATCGCCTCTGATACAACATCTCTCGGAAGTAATTCATTGACAAAACGGTGCCCGTTCTTATCGTAGAGAACTGCTCCTTCTCCGCGCACTGATTCTGAAATTAAGAATCTCCGTCCCGGCTTCTTGGAATACAGCGTTGTCGGATGAATCTGCACATAATCCAGATGCTCCATACGGATTCCGTGTTTTTTTCCTATATCCAATGCATCCCCTGTTAAATGCGGAAAATTTGTGGAGTGCTGGTACCTGCCCCCGATTCCGCCACTTGCAAGAATCGTATTTTCAGCATAAATCTTCCATTCAGCGCCTTCATGTTCCGCCAGTATCCCGATACACTGTCCATTTTCTTCCAAAATATCCGTCATCGCCGTATATTCGTAGATGGAGATATTCTTTCTCTCTTTTGCGCGTTCCAATAATTTACTTGTAATCTCCTGCCCGGTAATATCCTCGTGATATAAAATTCTCGGCTTAGAGTGAGCGCCTTCGCGAGTATATACGAATTCTCCATCTTTCTTCTCGAATTCCACACCATAAGACACCAAATCTTCTATGATCTCTCTGGAAGAGCGGATCATAATATCCACCGATTCCTTACGGTTTTCATAGTGCCCCGCTTTCATAGTATCTTCAAAGTAACTCTCATAATCGTCATCATCCCGCTCTACGCAGATTCCTCCCTGTGCCAGAAAGGAGTCACTGCTCTCCAGATCAGATTTTGTGATCAGCATAACCTTCTTATCCGGCTCAATATTCAGTGCGGCAAATAAACCTCCGACGCCTGTACCGACAATCACAACGTCAGTATACATATCCATTGTCTTTTCCTCTCTCCTCTATGAACTCTATTTTGCAAGCTCCAGCATCCGTGCCAACGGTTTTTCAGAATGCTCTCGAAGCTCATCTGTCACATGAACTTCATTTTCTTCGGTCTGTAACACATGAAGAATCTTCTCAAGTGTCACACGTTTCATATCTTCACACACAGGCTCTGTCTCTGTAAAATAGAATACTTTCTCCGGATTCTGCTTTTCCAGTTCATAACGCACTCCATTTTCTGTGCAGATGATAAATTCCCGGGCTGCGCTTTTTCCGGCATATTTAATAATGCCAGACGTGCTGCCTATATAATCTGCCATCTCACAGATCTCCTGTGTACATTCCGGATGCACTAACACTTCTGCCTTCGGATGAGCGGCTTTTGCTTTCTTAAGTTCCTCTGTCAAAAGCTTTTCGTGAACCGGGCAATAACCTTCGTTATATACAAATGTCTTCTCCGACACCTGCTGCGCCACATAGTGGGCAAGATTCCGATCCGGTATAAAGAAAATATATTTCTGCGGCAACGCTTTTACAATCTTCACAGCATTGGCAGATGTCACACATACATCCGAATATTGTTTTAATTCAGCTGTAGAATTGATATAGCAGACAACAGCCAGATCGTCATAAGTATCCCGCATCTTTTGAATGGTCTCCTTATCCGCCATATGTGCCATCGCACAATCTGCCGACAGATCCGGCATCAGCACTGTTTTATCCGGATTCAGTATCTTGGCACTCTCTCCCATAAAAGACACGCCACAGAAAATAATCATCTGCTCCTTTAATCCAACGGCAACTTTACTCAAATAAAAAGAATCCCCTATGTAATCTGCAATCTCCTGAACTTCGGCAGGTACATAGTAGTGCGCTAAAATCACGGCATTCTTCTCTTGTTTTAATTGTTTTATCTGTTCTGTAATTTCCATAACTTCTCCCTTTCTCAGACTCACATTGTTTCCATTATACCACCTAAGTTTACATGTGACAAGACAGTTATTAAGACAAATAATTAACGAATAATTAACGAATAATTAACGTTAAAAAAACACTAAAAAATAAGGAACCGTTCTTTCACCGCAATTACTTGCTTTCTCGAAAGAACAGTTCCCATTATTATAACAATATGTTAGCCTATATTATTAATTAAGCTTTTTACTTTTTTCTTCTTTCTTTTTGAAAGAAACTACAATAGCAAATACCGATATCAGCATTAGTATCAGCAGAACCTCACTATGAGCAGAATCACTTGTTTTCGGAGCTTTCTTATGTTCGGAATCACTTGGCTTCGGGATTTCCTTATTATCAGAATTAACTTCAGACGTATCTCCAAGGTTATCCGAATGACTGGTTTCTTTCATCACAGTAACTTTGATTGTCTTGTATCCTGTTGCCCCATCTTTATCACTGACTTTATAAGTCACTGCATACTTCCCTGCTCTCTTCGTATCTACATTGGATTCCTGCACCTTGATCTCAGATGTCAGGTCTCCATCTTCAACATCCTTAGCTTGTACTCTTGCTAAGGCGTCAAATTTTTCACCTACTTTAAGCGACACATCTTCCGCTGTAATTTTCGGTATATGATTTATCTTTGTTATTGGCACTTCCACATCTACCGGTGTTACGGTAAGATGAAGTGTTAATTCCACATAGGCTTCTTTATTCAATTTATTATTTCCAGAATAAAACTTACAAACAACCGGTGTTTCCTGTTTATAACCGCTAACAATCCCATTGTTAATCTGTGCACCACTGATTGCCGACACACGACTAACATCCATTTTTTCAAAGAAATCTGAAAGCTTAAATCCATCTTCTGATACTTTTATCTCATATGCTGCACTTGCAATTTTCCCCGCATTACTAAATTTATTTTCTTCTGCAAGAACAATTCCATATACCGGTGATCCCTTACATGCTATTTTAGTAATTAATGGGTTGTTAGAAACATCCAAATATTCACTTTCCGTATTCTGGCAATAGAGCCATTGCAACTTTACATTTTTAGATAAATCAAGTTTTGAAATTTTTGTACTATCACAATCCAAATATGTTAACTCTGGGAATATACTAACATCAAGAGCTTCTATTCCAGTCTGATTTTTTAAATTCAGTTTTTTCAAATTTGTAAAGAATTCTATTCCTTTCAAATTTTTTTATGCCAGTATACTTAGTTGTATTACTCGCGTTAATTTCTGTAACCTTAGCAGATTCACCCTCTGATAAGTAACCATCCTTATTGGAATCACATTTTTCAGAAACATATTTTCGGAATTTAGAATCCGAAAAATTAACCTCATTAATTTCTATTTTTTTCGTTTCCTGACCAATCGTAAGGTGAAGTGTTAATGTAAACATCAAATGACTCCTCCGGAACAGTAATATTCATTTCTGTGGTCAGATTTAATGAAAGATTTTGATTTTCTCCCGCACTAATCGCATATAAAGGTGCACCCTCCGTATAAAGATTCTTCAATGCACTATTTTGGCTCACATCGAGATATGTCATCTTTGTATTTTCAATGTTCAAATATGTCAACTTCTCACAATTACTGACATCAAGATTGGCAAGTGGTGTATTATAGCACCATAATTTTGTAAGTGCACTATTATATGACAAATCTAGCGTCTCAATTTTTGTGCTATGACATGTCAATTCTTCAAGCATTTTGTTTTGACTTAAATTAAGAGAAGTAAGTGGCGTTTCATTACATTTTAAATATCGAAGTTTCTTATTCTCACTCAGTTCGAGCGAAGCAACACTGGTGCCACCGCATCGCAATGTTGTAAGTTCCGTAAATAATTCAATTCCTTTCAGATTCTTTGAGCTTTTATACATCCAATTATTTCCCGTAGCAATATCGATGACCGTTACTGCATGGATTTCACTCTCTGAAAGCATCTTATTTTTATCTGTATCAATTTTTTCAGAAACATACTTTCGAAATGTTTCATCCGGAAATACACTTTCCGTAATTTCAACATTCGCCCCCCTCCTGCGCATATACCGGCATCACAGAGGGCATAATTGTCAATGCGCTGATAATAGCCGTCATACCAACAGCAACTTTCTTGATAAAATATCCTTTCATTTTTATCCTCTCTCCTTCAAATATTTTTGTTAGGATAAAAATACCATAATCCTTTGATATGACGTTAGAACTTTATTTACACCTATTTGCACATTTTTAAGAAATGCATCTGTACGGCGTCATACTCTCCAATCTCTCTCGGCATTGGAAGACCAGCGTACATTAAAGCAGCACCTGTATATATCTTCTTGCTGTTCTCCTCCTTGTACAAGGATGTTTCATCAAGATTACGAAGCTTTAAATAATGAATACCTGCATTTGCATGTTTCTTTGTTAATACATAGGTTACCAACATTTCCGACTGGTCTTCATCCGTAATCTGCCACGCGGCATACTCTTCTTTATACGGATTGGACAATCGATCATAAACACCATTGAAAATTAGTCTTTGATATTTTTTGTATGTTCTGATTTGCTGTCTTACCTCTTCTTTTTCTTCCTGAGACAATTTATTTACATCCAATTCATAACCGAAGCTCCCTGCCATCGCAACTGCGGCTCTTGTGTCCAGTGACGTACAACGGCCTGTTTGGTGGTTCGGGCATACGGATACATGGGAGCCAACTGCACTCACCGGGTATCCAAAGGAAGTTCCATATTGTATAGATAACCGTTCAACGGCATCGGTATTATCACTACACCAGATTTGCGGCGTATAATAGAGCATACCCGCATCAAATCTTCCACCGCCTCCAGCGCAGCCTTCAAGCAAAATCCCCGGATATCTCTGAATTAATTTCTCTAATAATTCATACAATCCAAGCACATAACGATGAAATACTTCCCCTTGTCGGTTTTTACCGGCTCTGGCAGACCATACATCACTTAAGCTGCGATTCATATCCCATTTGATATATTCAATAGACGCAGAGTCCAGAACCTGACATATTTTCTCGTATAAATATTCTCTCACTTCACTTCTTGACATATCAAGAATCAACTCAAACCGACTGCGGTTTGGTCTGCGATTCGGAATAGACAAACACCAGTCCGGATGCTCCCGATAGAGCTCACTGTCTTCCGAAACTGCCTCCGGTTCAAACCACAGCCCGAACTTCATGCCGATATCATGCAGATGCTCTGATAATTTTTTAAGACCGCCTTTTATCTTTGCTTCATTTACTGTCCAGTCTCCAAGACCGGAAGTATCATCCTCTCTCTTGCCAAACCATCCATCATCCAACACGAAAAGTTCAACCCCGAGTTCTTTTGCTTTCTCTGCGATTTGAAGCAGCTTCTCCTCGTCGAATTTAAAATAAGTCGCTTCCCAATTGTTAATCAGAACCGGTCTCTCAGAAAGTTTATAATTTCCTCTGCACAAATGATTTCTATACGCCTTATGAAATGTATGTGAGATTGTAGAAAGACCGGTTGAACTGTAGCTCATTACAACCTCCGGTGTCTCAAAAGAATCCCCCGGCTCCAAAGTCCATAAAAACTGCGTTGGATGTATTCCCATAACCCACCGGGTCTGACCAATCTGATCCACCTCTACTTCCGCCAAAAAGTTACCACTGTATACGAAGGACATCGCATAACAATCTCCAAACTCTTCTGTTGCTTCCCTGTCACACAGAATAACAAAAGGATTATGGTGATGACTGGACATCCCTCGCACACTTCCTACAGACTGAACTCCATGACGAATCGGGAGACGCTCCCACTCTCTTTCCATCGCATGTTTTCCGTGAAATCCAATTAAATCAAACCTGCTCCCCGGCAATTCAAGACATGCAGAGCCTGCTTTTTCCAACTTAAGCGTCTGGTCTTCCTCATTCCGAATTCTTGCTGCCCGCGTGATAATGTCCAGTTCACGATACACACCATAATATAACACTACAGCAAGACCTGTTACCGAATCGCGAAGTGTGATTTCCAATGTATCCGCCTCATTCTCTTCTGAATACATTGCCGGGAGACCGGGTATTTCATATTTCCCCTTGTAAATACAATGGCTTTCGTATCGGAGATCTGCGCCATATCCGCCATTTTCATCAACAATACGAAGCGTTTCCGTCCGGTAATCACCTGTTCCGTACGCCGAATATTCCTGTAATAACGTATCCGTTGAAAATTCTCGCCGGTTTCCGGCTTCCGGTATCTGACCTGAAAATCCTCTGTCATACATCTGTACAAGATATTCAAGATTACAATCCCCCACCCTTTTCCCATAATAAAGATGTTGTAGTACACCGTAATCACCGATTAAAATCTGATATGCTGTATTTTTTGTCTCTAATACAAAAAGATTCTCTTCTTCTTTAAACCGAATCGCCATCTTCCCGTTCTCTCCTTGGAAGTAATATAGTAATTGTTGTTCCCTTTCCTTTTTCACTCACAATATTGATTCCGTAATCCATTCCATAGATTAACTTGATCCGATCATCCACATTGTTGATACCAATCCCTGTAAAATGTTCACTTTTCTTAGTTGTCTTATTTCTCAAGGCAGATAACGTTTCCGTTCCCATTCCCACACCATCATCTACAATGTCAAACCGAAGATAATGGCGCTCTTCTTTTACAAAGACTGAGATTTCTCCAGACATTCCTTTCGGAAACGCATGGAAAAAGGCATTTTCTACAAACGGCTGTAAAATCAATTTCGGTACAAGACACTCTTTGCAGCTCTCTGACACATAAAACTCGACATCGACAGCATCTCCATACCTGGTTTGATTAATCAACGTATAATTTCTTAAATTTTCTATCTCCTGCTCTACACTTACAAATTCATCCGTATTGCTGATCGTATTGCGGAGAAGGGAAATAAACGCATCGATCACCGCTGTTGATTTTGCAGTATCTCCTTGCCAAATCAACCACTTGATACTTGCAAGTGTATTGTACATATAATGTGGATTAATCTGCATCTGCAATGCATGGATCTCTGCATTGCGCTTTTCTTCCTGAATCTTCAATTTTTCTTCTATGTACTGATTAATTCGTTGAAGCATCGTATTATAAGTCTTTGATAATTCCTGTATCTCCTCTGTCCCTTCAATCTGTACATATTCCTGCATATTCCCCTTTTGAACAAGTCTCATTTTATCTGCAAGTTTTGACAAAGGTCTCGTCTGCTGCCTGATAAACACAAAAATAAAGAAACTGATCAGAATCGTAATTACAAGTGCGAGTAAGATATTATTTTTCATATTATGTTGCTGTTGAAAGGCGACATTAGGATCTATAATTCCCAGCATTCTGAAGTTTGTCCCCTGAATTTTCTGCGTCAGATACATTTCTACATTGCCTCTGCTTTTATCCTTCACCTCTTCTAACGCATTGTCTTCCATTTCTACTTTTGTTAATATAAACTCAAGTTTTTCTTGCTTTTCTCCCGTTAAATATCCATGTTCATTAGAAGAGACAACTTCTTCATCCTGATTCAGAATAATAATGTCGTTTGTATCAGATGTAAAATACTCATATATGTTCTCAAATTCAGATTCCTTTATAGAAATAAATATGATCCCATCATACTGATTTGTCTCTCCATAAGATAACACTTTCGCCATAACCAGTACCGGAGAATTTTTCTGATTGTCGGTATAACCACTTTCCTCATATTCGCAAATTAATTTGTCCGGATTTTCTATGGCCTTTTTTGCAGCCTTTCCTTTTAAAATCTCATCCAACGAAATTTCTCTTCTTGCACTGTTCAAAAAATGACTTTTCCCGTTAAATCCTACTAACATCACATTTAATTCGCTGTGTTCATCCAGTCTTGTCTCATTCATATGGTCTTGCATATAATATATCGTTTTCATTTCTTCTTCTGGCTCTTGATTCTCCGCTGTCAAATATTCATGCACCGCCCAGCTTGTACTTGCGCGTGTTGCGGCATCTGTGATTAAGGAAAAAAATTCATAAAAATCATTATCAATCTGCTTAAATGCTTTCTGCTGTGAAGCCGAAAAATTTTCTGCGAACACATCTTTAGAAATAAATAGATTCAACATACTCAGTGAAGCAGAAAGGCAGACAATCCCTATGATCACTGTACAAAGTATTTTTACAAACAAGCTATTAATATGGATTTTCTTTTTCATTCATTCTCCTTTGCAATTGCCTTTTATAATAACTTGGCGTATTTCCTGTTATCTTTTTGAACACTCTACAGAAATAGCTGTGATCAGAATAACCAATATACGCGCTGATTTCCGAAATACTCCTATTCCCTTTTCGCAGTAATTCACAAGCCTTTTCTATTCTGATCTTATTTAAATAACCGCTGAAACCTTCCCTTGTATGTCTGCTGAAATACGAAGACAAATAATGGTAATTAAATCCAAATCTTTCCGACAACTCTGTAAGTTCCAGAGACTCTTGATAATGTTCTTTAATGTACTTCTTAATCTCTAATATTTTTCTGTCTTCCGCTTCCATCTTCTGAAACTTTTCCAATTCCTCTGCAATCCTTTCAAAAGCATGTTCAAATTCATCTACAAAATGGACCTGATCAAGCATATGAAAATATAACTGCCGAAGTTCGCCGCTTTCTGCATCATACTTTTCAATTTCCATCAGATAATTGTATAATAGATTTTTAGTTAAATTCTTCAATCGATATTCTTCTACCTGTCTTTGTACAAGATAGTCAATATATCGCCGAAGCATCTCAATCGCCTCATAAAATCTTCCCTGCTTCAAATTTTCTGAGTACATCTCAAAAGGAAAACGTTCCTCTTTTTCTAACTCATTTTGGTGCTGCCAGACAAGCAGCCTTTTATCCTTATGATAAAACTCCTTTTCTACCATCTCCTTAATCTCTGTCTGATAGCTGGAACGAATGCCTTGAATATCTGAAAAAGTATTCCCTACAACAAAAAATACATTCCCATATCTCTTGGCCGTTTTATCTGCACAGTTCTCAATATCCGCCATAACTTTTTTCTCATCCTTGATACGGAAATTGAATATGCAGCAGAGAATTTCTTCCTCCAGAAAAAGTACCAAATGCACATAATCTTTTTGATCCTGAAAAAAATGAAAGATACTTTCTCGCACATCTAACATTTTATCTTTCTGATTTCCGCACAATTTTTTCAAATTAATCCCTAGTATTCTATATAACGTATGCGGGAAGCACTCTGCAAATAAAACTTCATCTAACTTCTCCTGATAGCCACAAAGAAAACGTTCAATTTGCCCTGTTAAAGAACCTTTTTCATTTCGCTCCAACTCCATTCCGGGAATTCTGCTTACTGCCTTTTGCAATGTTCTCAGCAAATTGTCCGGATTAAGTGTCGGCTTTAAAATATAATCTACAGCTCCATTTAACAATGTAGATTTCACATACTCAAATTTATCATAGCTACTCAGAATGATAAGCTGTATTTCCGGAAATTTTTTCTGCAAAATCTCCGAGAATTCAATTCCATCCAAAACTGGCATCACAATGTCTGCAAGCACAATATTGGGAAGTGTCTTTTCAATCACTTCCAACCCCTCCTGCCCATTAGAGGCTTCACCTACAATCTGAAACCCTTCCTTTTCCCAGTCCAGCATATGTTTCATTCCCTGACGCATAATATATTCATCATCAATAATCACTACTTTACAGTACCCCGCCATAACTGCACCTCTATTTATACTTTTAAGGACGAAGGTATCCGCAATCCCCGTCCTTAACTAAAATTATATCATATTTTACTAATGCAAAAAGCAATTTCTAAGTTCTCATCCGATGGGATTCGATATTTTTCATGGACCGGAGCTCCCCAGCTATCATCGCCCCCAACGCCCATTTGTTTTGCAAGAATTCGAACCCATGTATAATAAGCTTTGGGAAGTTCTTCCTGATGTGACGCATTCTCCAACTCATAAGCACTGTACGGCAGCACGCTGCTTTCAAATGTCTGTCCCTCACCTGCAAACATAAGACCCTGTCCTGTCTCATCAGTTACTTTTAACCATCTGACTCCTACACGATTCCCACATTCCTGCGGAACAAGATAGGCAGATACATTTTCTTGTGCATTGCCTTGGAATACTCCAAGTCTTGCGCCTTCCATCCGATCAATATAATTTTCCTCCGGACCAAATCCATAGTATTCAAAATTATGATACTTCTCCTTTAATTTAAATTCCATTCCGAATACAGGAATCTCCGGAAGACCTTTGATCCCATGATATTTCAGACGAACATGAATGTTTCCATCTCCCCTTACAACATATTTGACTGTGCTATATGTTCTTGGTATCGTTGGAATTTCATATTCAAATATTACAGTTAATTGATCCTTTTCTTCCTGCATTTTTATATCGATTACTTTCTGATACAAACCTGCCGTAAGCCACATTCCTCTATCATAGCCATGTTTAGCTCCGCGGTCATTATCCGTACAAGCTCTCCAAAAACTCGTTTTAGGTGTACGTGTAATATATTCTGTCCCGTCATACTGTAAAGAGGCCAGTCCTCCTTCACTTTTCGAAAACATCACATGAAAACCATCACCTTTTACACCAATATTCACATCTCCATGAATGATCTGCATCGGCTTCACTACACTTTTCTCTGCTTCTTCTATTGTTTTTATAAACTGCCCAAAGCAGATCTCATGTCCGCATCTGGCATAACTGCAATCCTCCGCCAATACCATTGATACTTCATATGTATACTCACCGGATTCTCCTGTCTCTGGGTAATCCAATGTAATGTATCGTTCCGTTCCGGCCTCAACTTCGGCTCGAAATTTTCTCTCGAAAACACAATTTCCGTTTAATAGTAAACGGCTGAGAAACAGATAGTCTTTTGTAGATACGAACAGATTTTCATTACGAATCTGCACGCCATGTTCATCCGGTATTAATTTCACGTTTGCATACAAATGTTTTACTTCCTGAGCCTTAGGAGAAATCTTTCGATCCGCATAAACAATTCCATTCGTACAAAATTCATAATCTGTTGCACGATCATCAAAATCACCGCCATAGGTGAATACTTCCTCACCATATTCGTTGGTCTTCAATATAGATTGGTCAATATAATCCCAAATAAAACCACCCTGATATTGTTCATATTTTTCTTCCAGATCAGTATATAATTTCATGCCCCCACAGGAGTTACCCATAGCATGCATGTATTCGCAGCTAAGATACGGCTTCTTCGGATGGTTTGACAAATATTCTTCAATTTCTTCAGGTTTTGCGTACATCCGGCTCTCCATATCACTGATATGGTCAAATTCTCTATTCCAAAATACACCTTCATAGTGAACAAGTCTTGTGTCATCCTTCGCATGAAAATAATCAGACATTGCTTCAATACAAGTACCTGCATAAGACTCATTTCCGCAAGACCAGATTAAAATAGACGGGTGGTTTTTATCACGTTCAAACATAGATTTTGCTCTATCTATCACCGCTTCTTTCCACTCTTCTTTATTTCCCGGCACATTCCATGAAGGTTCACACACTCCGAGTTTCTGCCATGAACCATGTGACTCCAAATTTGTTTCATCAATCAGATAGATCCCGTAAATATCACAAAGCCGATACCACAGACTCTGATTGGGATAATGTGAAGTACGAACTGCGTTAATATTGTGCTTCTTTAAGAACTCAATATCCCACATCATGTCTTCCTTAGTCACAGCTCTTCCTCTGCGAACATTGAATTCATGACGGTTAATACCCTTAAATATAATCCGCTTTCCATTAATACACATTACCTGATTAATCATCTCAAACTTTCGAAAACCAACCAGCTCAGGGACTACTTCCACAACATTATTTTCTGCATCTCTTATGCAAATAGTAAGCCGATACAAATATGGAAGTTCTGCACTCCATGGATGCACTCCGTCAATCCGACCACTAATATTACACAGTGCATTTCCTTTTACCTTCTGTTTGAATACTTCCTGTCCGCTCTGATCTTGAAGCATTGCTTCAACTTCGCAGTCAAGGATTCCCATAAGCTTAAATTGTAAATCTAAAATGCCATTTTCATATTTGTCATCCAAAGTCGCTTTAATAAAAAGGTCTTCAACATGAGTTTTCGGGACTGCATATAGGTATACCTCACGAAAAATACCGGAAAATCTCCAGAAATCCTGATCCTCCAGCCAACTTGCACTGCTTCTTTTATACACTTCCACTGCAAGCTTATTCTCTCCCTCTCTTAAATACGGAGTCAGTTCAAACTCCGAAGGAGTAAAACTGTCTTCCCCGTAGCCAATGAAGGTACCATTCAGCCATACATAAAAAGCTGTCTCTACCCCTTGAAAGGAAACAAATACCCGTTTATCTTGCAATGCTTCTTCAAGTTCAAAGTATTTTACATAACTGCCTACAGGATTATATTCTTTAGATATCTTCGGCGGACGAAGTTCCTCTGTTCCATCCCACGGATACATCGTGTTAATGTATTGGCACTGATCATATCCCTGTAGTTGAATATGTCCCGGCACTTTAATTTTATCAAAAAATTTACAGTCAAAATCCATTTTGTAAAAATCTTCCACCCGCATAGATGGGTTTTTAGCATAACTAAAATACCACATTCCGTTCAAAGACTGTCGAAGAGACATTTCTGCCTCTGAAATCATTTCTTCTGTACTTTCATAATATTTATGATCGGAATGTGCCTCTATACGATTCACTTCAAATACTTCCGGATCTTCCAGCCATATAAGTTTTGGGGTATTTGCCTGCATACCTCTATCTCCTTTTTTATATTATTTTTGTTTTCTTTGCCCAGTCTTCTGTCTTTTTTCCTCAGTTATAATTTTCAGCTATCCTTTCACAGATCCTGTCATACCTGCGACAAACTGCTTCTGCATTAAAAAGAAAATCAACGCTGTTGGGAGGGTTGCGATTACAACTGCTGTCATCATCATACCATAATCCGGCGTATAAGAAGAGCCCATAGCAGAAATCACTAATGGTAACGTTCTCTTCTCTGGTGACTGTAATGCAATTAAAGGCCATAAATAGTTGTTCCAGCTAGTCATAAATGTTACAACAATTGCTGCAGCATAAGTAGACTTCATTGTCGGCATAAATATTTTCACAAAAATTCCGGCTTCAGACAATCCATCAATTCTCGCGGCTTCAATCAGCTCTTTTGGAAAGGTCTGTGCATTTTGTTTAAAGAAGAAAATCAAAAATGCTGTTGCGATTGCAATGATAATAACTGACATTGGCGTATTAAGTGCAATTACCTTCAAGGGTCCAAGCCCTGAAAATTTGCTGAACAATCGAAACAACGGAACCATTAACGCTGCAAATGGTACCATCATAGACAGAAAAATAAAATTAAATATCCGTTCTCTTGCCTTTGTCTTATATACAACAAACGCATATCCTGCTGCTGATGACACAATCATCGCAAGAACAGTAGTAATCACTCCGATGATGATAGAATTTTTAAACGCACTCATATACTGGAGATCTGATGCCAGCAAATGCTTCAGATTTTCCATGAAATAAGTTCCAGGTACCAATGTTCCCTTTGTAACTTCTACAGATTCATTCGTTGCTGCAACGATCATCCAAAAAAACGGGAACACAGAAATAAATGATACGATCGTCAGAAAAATATATTTTACAGCATTTAATATTTTTTTATACATCTTTCTCTTCCCCCACTTTCTTCTGGATAAACGATAATACAACAATCAATACAACGACAACATAAGATACCGCGGTTGCATATCCGAAATCCGGAGAATATTTGAATAAAATATTATATATGTACTGCGAAATTGTGATGGTTGCATTAGCCGGTCCACCCTGCGTAATATTCATAGTCTCATCAAATAGCTGCAATGTACCAATCGTAGAATTGATTGTTGTAAAAAGAATGATCGGTCTAAGCAACGGCAGCGTCATATACCGGAATTTCTGAAATGCTCCTGCACCATCAATATCCGCCGCCTCATAAATAGAATTATCAATACTCTGGAGACCAGACAGGTAAAACACCATATTATATCCAGTCCATCTCCATGTAATTGCAATAATAATCAATACTTTCGCCCAGATTGGATGAGTAATCCATGTAATTGGCTCTGAAATTACATTCAGGTTCATCAATAAAGAATTAATAAATCCATCCGTTGCAAATAAGCTCTTAAAAATGATAGAATATGCTACCAGTGATGTTACACATGGCAGGAAAATCGCTGTACGGAACACTCCTCTGAATTTTAGTTTTTTGTCATTTAACATAGAAGATATGATCAGTGCAAGCAAAATCATAATCGGCACTTGAACAATCAAAAAGAGTACCGTATTCATTAATGCCTTTTTAAATGTAGTATCCGTCAATAAACGTTTATAATTTGCCAACCCGCTAAATGTTAAATTGTTACCTACTCCTGTCTGAAAGGATGTAATAAAGGCTTGTACCATCGGATAAAATACAAATATTACAATCAAGATCAAACTCGGAATAATAAAAAACCACGCGGTTCGATTTAATTTAGGGTTTAAACCATTTTTTTGGTTTTTCATGATTCTCCTCCTTAAAAAACAAGGACGGACTATTTTAACTTTCCGTCCTCACATCTGTCACTTCTATTTTGCAACTGCTGCCTCTACCTGTCCCTGATAGTCAGACAATACTTTATCCATATCTGTTCCTGATAAAATCTGTTGTAAGGCTTCTGTCATCATATCTTCAATTGCATATGTATCCTGTCCGTAATTTACAGTAGGAACTGCATTCTGCCATTCTGCAAAGTCTGCAAATACTTCCTGTCCGCCGTAGTATTCAATTCCCTTTGTGTAATTTTCAGCACTCTCTACTGCTTTTAATGTGCTCACAAGATTAATATCTACAGCAAGCTGATTCATAAGTTCTGCATTAGAAGCAAATGTTTTAGAAAGGAAATCTTTTGCAAGTTCTTCGTGTCCTACGTTCTTAAGAACATACCATCCAGCTCCTCCGATAGAAGAGGCATTAACTGAGTCAGCATTTTCAGCCATCTTAGGGAATGCTGCCACTGCCCATTTACCACTCTGGTCTTCTGCTTTAAGAATAGATGGTGAAATCCAACATCCTATCGGAACAGATGCTACATCGCCATTGTTAAACGCTCCCACGAACTGATCCCAGTCAGATACCTGTTTGGAAATTCCAGAATCAACTATTTTCTGATAAGTTGAAAATGCCTGTTTTAATGCTTCGTTATCTTTGATATTAACTTTTCCTTCTTCATCTGTATACCATGCACCTGCACTCTGAAGCATCATTCGAATCTGTCCCAAATCACTTGGATCAAGTGTAAGCATATGTTTACCTGTTTTTTCTTTTACTGCTTTACCAATTTCAATGTATTTGTCCCATGTAAGATTCTGCATGTCTTCGCTTGTATATCCAGCCTGTTCAATCAAATCTGTACGGTAGAATACTGCTGCAACACCACTGTCAAATGGAATGCCATACATCTTACCATCTACCTGATTAACTCCTGTCTTATAAGAAGCAAAATCATCAGCGCTTGCAATATCACTTAAGTCTGCAAATTCATCCTGATATGCTGTCAAATAACCTTGAATTCTGTAATCTTCAATCAATACAATATCCGGAAGACCATCATAAGAACCAGAAGATAAGCTTGTGTTTAATTTTGCCACAATATCATCCTGCGCCATTGTCACAACTTCTACTTCTGCATCAGGATTTTCTTTCGCATAGATATCTTTCGCTTCATTTGCTGCCTTAATATTAAAAGATTCATCCCATGCCCAGATTGTCAGTTTGTTATCATCCTTCTTTTTCGCTTTTTCTCCGTCTCCGGAACTTCCGCATGCCGCTAAACCGAGTGTCATCATGCCCGCTAACGCCATTGCTGCGATTCTTTTAAATTTCATACTTATTTCCTCCTTTAGGTATTTGTTATTCGTTAATAAGACTTTATCACAAACACATTTTTTTCTAATAGGATTATTTTCATTCGTATTTTCATTTTCTTTGTATTTTATGGGAAAATTTTACACTAATAATATTATTTTTTGATTTTTGCACTTTTGTCACATTTTAAATATTTTCATATCATATTGATATGAAAATATGACTAAACTCCATCCATAACACATTGTCAAAAAAGCCTTCGAACTAATGAAATTATATCTGTTTCTTCAGCTCGAAAGCTCCTATAAATGACACTATTTAACATTTCTCTGCAATCTCATAGATCAGACGCTCTGTATCTGTCCATCCAAGACACGGATCTGTGATAGAGCGTCCATATACCCGTTCACTGTCTATGCTCTGATTGCCTTCTTCCAGATAGCTTTCAATCATAACACCTTTTACCAGTGCCTTAAGTTCCGGGTTGTAATTCCGACTATGGATCACTTCGCTGACAATACGTATCTGTTCTTTGAACTTCTTATTTGAGTTTGAATGATTGGCATCAATGATTGCCGCAGGATTTTTCAGTTCTTTCTTCTTATAGGCTTCCAGAAGACGCACAAGATCTTCATAATGATAGTTCGGAATACAGGTTCCGTATTTATCTACGCCGCCACGCAAAATCACATGTGCAAGATCATTTCCCTCCGTTGTCACATCCATACCGCGATAAATAAACCGGTGCGAATGTTGTGCTGCGACAACCGAATTCAACATAACAGCAAAATCTCCACTGGTTGGATTCTTCATACCAATCGGTATATCCATACCACTGGCTGTCAGTCTGTGCTGCTGATTCTCTACGGATCTGGCTCCGATAGCCTCATAGGACAGAATATCGTCCAGATAGCTCCGGTTCTCCGGGTAAAGCATCTCGTCTGCTGCTGTCAATCCACTTTCTTCAATCGCACGCAAATGCATCTTACGAATCGCTATGATCCCTGCCAGCAGATCCGGCGCTTTATCCGGTTCCGGCTGATGAAGCATTCCTTTATAGCCTTCTCCGGTTGTTCTTGGCTTATTCGTATAGATTCTTGGGATGATCATCAGACGGTCTGATACTTTTTCATTCACTTTTGCCAAACGATTCACGTATTCACAGACAGAATCCTCATTATCTGCCGAACATGGACCAACCAGAACAATAAACTTATCTGATTTCCCGGTAAAAATATCTCTGATTTCCCGATCTCTTTCTTTTTTAATTCCCTTTGATTTCTCCGGCATTGGATATTCTGCTTTTAAATCTGCCGGAAGCGGAAGTTCTGCATTTACTTTCATTCCCATTCTGTATTACCTCGTTGCCTGCTTAAAACAGTCCTTCTATCTTTCAAATATATGTTACATTTATTTTCCGTTAATTGTATCATAATTCATTTGAAATTGAAAATATTTTTTACAGGAAAATGTGATTCTCGCATACAAAAACCCCGCTTGTTTCCAAGCGGGGTTCTATGCTTCAATCTATTAATTCAATTGAAAATCTTATTTCTCAGCGATAGCTGCCTGTGCTGCTGCAAGACGAGCGATCGGTACACGGAATGGTGAACAAGATACGTAGTCTAATCCAATCTTGTGACAGAATTCTACAGAACTTGGGTCTCCACCGTGCTCTCCACAGATACCGATGTGAAGGTTTGGATTAACCGGTTTGCCTAAGTTAATAGACATTTCCATTAATTTACCAACACCTGTCTGGTCAAGCTTAGCAAATGGATCGTTCTCGAAGATTTTAGCGTCATAGTAAGCATCTAAGAACTTACCAGCATCGTCACGAGAGAATCCGAATGCCATCTGTGTTAAGTCATTAGTACCGAAGCAGAAGAAGTCAGCTTCTTTAGCGATCTCATCAGCTGTAAGAGCAGCTCTTGGGATCTCGATCATTGTACCAACTTCGTATTTCAACTCAGAACCTGCTGCTGCGATTTCAGCGTCAGCAGTCTCTACAACGATCTTCTTAACGTATTTTAACTCCTTTACATCACCAACAAGCGGGATCATGATCTCTGGGCATACGTTCCAGTCAGCGTGTGCTTTCTGTACGTTGATAGCTGCACGGATAACAGCTTTTGTCTGCATCTTGGCAATCTCTGGATAAGTAACTGCAAGACGGCATCCACGGTGACCCATCATTGGGTTGAACTCATGTAAGCTGTCGATGATTGCTTTGATCTGCTCAACAGTCTTGCCCTGAGAATCAGCAAGTTTTTTAATGTCTTCTTCGTCTGTTGGAACGAACTCATGAAGCGGTGGATCAAGGAAACGGATAGTAACCGGATTACCTTCCAGTGCCTCGTAAAGTGCTTCAAAGTCTCCCTGCTGCTCTGGAAGAATCTTCTCAAGTGCAGCTTCTCTTTCTTCTACAGTCTCAGAACAGATCATCTCACGGAATGCATCAATTCTGTTTCCTTCGAAGAACATATGCTCTGTACGGCAAAGTCCGATACCTTCTGCGCCAAGCTCACGAGCTTTTTTAGCGTCTGCAGGTGTATCAGCATTTGTACGAACTTTCATTGTTCTGTATTTGTCAGCCCACCCCATGATTCTTCCGAACTCACCAGCGATTGTAGCGTCAACTGTTGGAATGATTCCGTCATAGATAGCTCCTGTAGATCCGTCAAGAGAAATAGAATCTCCTTCGTGGAACTCTTTACCAGCTAATGTGAATTTCTTGTTTTCTTCGTCCATAACGATGTCGCCACATCCAGATACACAGCATGTACCCATTCCACGTGCTACTACAGCAGCGTGAGATGTCATACCACCACGAACTGTCAGGATACCCTGAGCAGATTTCATACCTGTGATATCTTCCGGAGATGTCTCAAGACGAACAAGGATAACCTTTTCTCCTTTTGCAGCCCAAGCTACAGCGTCATCTGCTGTAAATACAACTTTACCGCAAGCAGCTCCTGGAGATGCTCCAAGTGCTTTGCTCATTGGTGTTGCAGCCTTTAATGCAGCAGCGTCAAACTGTGGGTGAAGCAGAGTATCAAGGTTTCTTGGGTCGATCATAGCAACAGCTTCTTCCTCTGTTCTCATTCCCTCGTCAACAAGGTCACAAGCAATCTTCAGAGCAGCCTGTGCTGTTCTCTTACCATTACGTGTCTGAAGCATATACAGTTTACCATGCTCTACAGTAAACTCCATATCCTGCATATCTCTGTAGTGATTTTCAAGTGTATTACATACTTCTTTGAACTGTGCAAATGCCTCTGGGAATTTCTGTTCCATCTCAGAAATGTGCATTGGTGTACGAACACCAGCAACTACGTCCTCACCCTGTGCATTTGTAAGAAACTCTCCGAACAGTCCATTTTCTCCTGTAGCTGGGTCACGTGTAAATGCAACACCTGTACCACAGTCATCACCCATGTTACCAAATGCCATCATCTGTACGTTAACAGCTGTTCCCCAAGAATATGGGATATCATTGTCACGACGGTATACATTTGCACGAGGGTTGTCCCAAGAACGGAATACTGCTTTTACAGCTCCCATTAACTGTTCTTTCGCATCAGATGGGAATTCTTCTCCAATTTTAGCTTTGTACTCAGCTTTGAACTGTCCAGCAAGTGTCTTAAGATCTTCTGCTGTAAGGTCAACGTCCTGAGTTACTCCTTTTTCTTCTTTCATCTTGTCGATAAGCTCTTCAAAATATTTCTTACCAACTTCCATAACTACGTCAGAGTACATCTGAATAAATCTTCTGTAGCAATCCCATGCCCAACGTGGATTACCAGAAGCTTCTGCCAATGCCTCTACTACATCTTCGTTCAAACCAAGGTTCAGGATTGTATCCATCATACCTGGCATAGAAGCTCTTGCTCCGGAACGAACGGATACAAGAAGCGGATTCTCTTTATCGCCAAATTTCTTTCCAGCAACTGCCTCAAGTTTTACGATAGCATCCATAATCTGATCCATGATCTCATCATTGATCTTTCTGCCATCTTCATAATACTGTGTACAAGCCTCTGTTGTTACAGTGAATCCCTGTGGTACTGGGAGTCCAAGGCTTGTCATCTCAGCAAGGTTAGCGCCTTTTCCACCAAGAAGGTTTCTCATTGTGGCGTTACCTTCGGTAAACATATAAACCCATTTTGCCATGTTACATGACCTCCTACACTATTTTTTTCTAAGTCGCACATCTATTTTACTGGTTTTGCCAGTTTTCGTCAAGAGGTTTCCTATAAGGACCCGAGCTTTTTCTCCAAAATTAATGCTGCCCCTCACCTTTTTGGTTTGGGGCAGCATTTTTGCCTTAATTAGCTAAGTTCAACCTTCATTGCCTCTTCCGGTTTGAAATCATTTGCCAGATCATAAATATTATGTCCTGTGGATTCGCTTAATACTCTTCCTTCTAAAGAATAGCAACGAATGAATCTCTTACCGTCTACGCTTGACCAATGTTCAACATCCCAACTCATATAGCCATCTTCATCACTTTTCTTTTCTTTCAGATGAAGATCTACCTGACGTCCGTCTTTCATTAACTGGATGAGTCCTTTCGTTCCATCTACCTCCACCTCTGTTTTGTTTACAGAATCAAATACTTTCATTACTGGTTCCTCCTTATTTACTTCCGTAATAAATTCTCTCTTGATTATAGTCCTTCTTTGCAAAAAACACAAGAAACGATTATAAGTCCTCACTTCTTATATACTTCATCCACTCTTTAATCTTTTTCTCATATCCATTTTCAGACGCCTCATAAAATTTTGCATCCCGTATCTCATCCGGAAGATATTGCTGCTTCACATAGTGATTCGGATAATTATGGGCATACTGGTAACCGATTCCGTGCCCCAGTCCTGCCGCTCCTGCATAATGTGAATCTTGAAGATGGACAGGCACCGTCGTCTTTACCTGCTTTACATTGTCCATTGCCGAAAAGATCGCATTGCATGCAGAATTACTCTTCGGCGCGGTCGCAACATACAGAACCGCTTGCGATAAGATAATCTGAGCCTCCGGCATTCCTACACGCTCCACTGCCTGTGACGCTGACACTGCCACCGTAAGCGCCATCGGATCTGCATTCCCCACATCTTCCGAGGCGCAGATCATAATTCTTCTTGCAATAAATTTAATATCCTCTCCCGCATAGAGCATTTTCGCCAGATAATAAACCGCCGCATCAGGATCACTTCCGCGCATACTTTTTATAAATGCAGAAATCGTATCATAATGGTTATCCCCTGTTTTGTCATATCTTACCACCCGCTTTTGAATACATTCGGAAGCCACATCCAAGGTTATATGAATCTTGCCATCCTCACCGCGCTCTGTAGTCAGCACACCAAGCTCTACTGCATTCAGTGCGCTTCTTGCATCTCCTCCTGCAATATCGGCAAGGAATTCCACCGCGTCATCATCAATCACTGCCTGATAGCTTCCCATTCCTTTTTCCACATCATACACTGCGCGCCGGATCAAGGTTGCAACATCTTCTTTGCTAAGCGGCTGTAGTTCAAAAATGCTAGATCTGGAAATCAACGCACTGTTTACTTCAAAATACGGATTTTCTGTAGTTGCTCCGATCAAAATAATGGTCCCATCTTCCACAAACGGAAGCAGATAATCCTGCTGCCCTTTATTAAATCTGTGAATCTCATCTACAAAAAGAATCGTTTTCTTCTGGTACATGCCAAGCGTCTGTTTTGCCTGTGCAACCACTGCTTCCATATCTTTCTTTCCCGCTACAGTGGCGTTAATCTGGGTAAACTCTGCGCTCGTCGTATTTGCAATCACTTTTGCGAGTGTGGTCTTTCCGGTCCCCGGCGGTCCATAGAAAATAATCGAACTGATTTTATCCGCTTTGATTGCCCGGTATAAGAGCTTGTCCTTTCCGATAATATGCTGCTGACCCACTACTTCTTCCAACGTAGTGGGGCGAAGCCTTGACGCAAGCGGCGCCTCCTGATCCATATTCTTTTCTCTCATATAATCAAATAAATCCATAATCTAACCTCTCTTATTTCCCTGACTTATCCAATCCGGTATCTATATTAAGATATTCCGAGGATGTCCCGCACTGCCTCGCCGGCAATCAGAAGTCCGGCAGTCGGCGGAACAAAGGAAATGCTTCCCGGTATACTGCGTCTTACTCCTTTTTCTTCTCGGTCTTTTTCAGACTCCGGCTCATTCACCGACACATCTACCGGTTTTTCCTTCGAATATAAAACCTTCAGATGATAGATCCCTCTGGCTTTTAATTCCCGTCTCATCACCTTACAGAGCGGGCATACAGAAGTTTTACTGATATCTGTAATTTCAAATAATTCTGCGTGTAATTTATTTCCCGTCCCCATGCTGCTGATCATCGGGATCTTATATTCTCTGGCTTTCTCCACCAATGCAAGCTTGGCAGTCACTGTATCAATTGCGTCAATAATATAATCCGGTTTTTCCCGGAACAACTCGTCTATATTATCCGGCAGCACAAACATTTCATGCGTGATCACTTCTGTCTCCGGACAGATTTCTTTAATCTTTTCTTTCATTACCTTTGTCTTATAGCAACCGATCGTCCGGTGAAATGCGATAGACTGCCGATTCAAATTCGTCAAGGATACAGTATCATTATCTATTAGAACAAGTCTTCCCACGCCGCATCTTGCCAACGCCTCTATGCAATGGGAACCAACTCCTCCCACGCCGAATACCATCACGGTTGTATTGCGAAGCTTTTGAAACGCTTCTTCTCCGATCAATAATTTTGTTCTGGAAAATTCATCTATCATTAATCTATCCTCTTATTCATCCTTATTTTTCATCTGATCAATCAATCAACAACCGGTCAACGGTTACAAATTCGTATCCTTCTTTCTGTAGAATATCTACAATCCGAAGTGCCGCCTCTACGGAAGAGGCGTAACAGTCATGCAATAGAATAATATCACCTTCCTCCACTTCCGTCACTACCTTACTCACAATTTCGTCTACATTTTCTGTCGTCCAGTCCAAAGGGTCCACCGACCACAGAACCGGAAGGACTTCCATTTTAATCTCAAGTTCTCTTTGCCACGCTCCAAAAGGCGGTCGCATATACGCAACATGTTCTCCGGTAATCGCGCTGATCACCTGATCTGTTCTCTCAATCTCATTGGCGGCTTCTTTCTCCGATAGATGCGTCATCTGTACATGGCTGTATGTATGATTTCCGATCAAATGACCTTCCTTATATATTCTCTCCACCAGCTCCGGATTTTCCTTCGCATTTTCACCGATCAGAAAAAAACTGGCCTTCACATTTCGTTCCTTTAGCCCATCAAGAAGTCTGCCTGTATAGCGGCTGCTTGGCCCGTCGTCAAAAGTAATCGCGATACTCGGCTTTTCTTTCACTCCCGACTCCTCCACAGACTCCTTTTGTTGCATCTCTCCTTCTGTCTCTTTTGTTTTCTTCAAAATTCCTATAAAACAGCAGCCGCAAAAAAGCATCAGAATCGCATAAAATCCCTTTCTTTTCCAATTATTTAACCATTTATTCATACCGTTTCCCCAGACACTTTGCTTCATAGATTATATATGCACCTTTCAAAATCTTCATTCAAAAGTCTTATGGAATACATTGCAATATAAATTTTGTAATGCTATAATACGAGTTGCGTTTAAGGAGGAATAATATGACGAATACAAATGAAATTACTTTAGAAAAAGAAGAAAATAAAATGGGAGTTATGCCGATTCCCAAGCTTTTAATCACTATGTCTTTGCCGATGATGATTTCCATGCTCATTCAGGCATTTTATAATATTGTTGACAGTATGTTTGTTGCACAACTCAGTGAAGATGCACTGACCGCCGTATCTCTTGCATTTCCGATCCAGTCTCTAATGATCGCGATTGCAGCCGGTACAGGTGTCGGAATTAACGCACTCCTTTCAAGAAATCTGGGTGAAAAAGATTTTAAGGGTGCTGACAGAGCAGCGAAAAACGGAGTCTTTCTTGCCCTCGTAAGCTGTATCATCTTTGCCATACTCGGAGTTTCCGGCTCTCATTTCTTCTTCGCTATTCAGACAGACTACCAACAGATTGTAGATTATGGAACTCAATACCTCTCGATCATTACTTTCTTTTCTGTGGGAATCTTCTTACAGATTACTTTCGAGAGATTGTTACAGTCTACCGGCCGTACAATCTACAATATGATCACACAGGGAACCGGCGCTATCATTAATATTATTTTAGACCCGATCCTGATCTTTGGGTGGTTCGGTCTCCCGAGGCTGGAGGTTGTAGGAGCTGCACTTGCCACAATTATCGGACAGATTATCGCACTGTCTATGTCCATTTTCTTTAATCATACTAAAAATAAAGAAATCAACTTAAGCATGCGGCATTTCCGTCCGCATAAGCGTACGATTTCTGTAATTTATAAAGTAGGTATTCCATCCATCATCATGCAGTCCATCGGTTCTGTGATGACCTTCGGTATGAACAAGATCCTACTGATGTTCTCATCTACAGCAGCCGCTGTATTCGGTGTATATTTTAAGCTCCAGAGCTTTATCTTTATGCCAATCTTCGGACTGAATAACGGAATGATTCCGATCATTGCTTACAACTACGGTGCAAGAAATAAAGAACGCATTAAACAGACAACCAAACTTAGTATTATCATGGCAATCGGAATTATGTTCATCGGACTGATCATCTTCCAGACTTGCCCGCGCTTCCTGCTTGCAACTCTATTTGATGCCTCTGATCACATGCTGGAAATCGGCGTTCCTGCCCTTCGCATTATCAGCTTAAGCTTCCTGTTCGCAGGCTTTTGTATCATTGCCGGTTCTGTATTTCAGGCGTTGGGGAATGGTGTCTACAGCCTGATCGTATCAGTTGCCAGACAGTTACTGGTAATCCTTCCGGTGGCATATCTGTTCGCAAAAGTTTTTGGGCTTTCTATGGTATGGTGGTCTATTCCGATCGCAGAGATTGTTTCTCTTACCTTGTCTGCCGTTCTTTTAAAACGGATTTATCGGTTGAAGGTTGATCCGATGTAAAAAAGGACATAGGCTTTTTCAATTTAGAACACCCGTAAATGCAGTTTGGGACGTAGGATTTTGCAAAAATCCTACGTCCCAAACTTTATTTTTTCTTCTTTTTCCGCACGCTGTATCCGAATGTTCCAAGCTTTTTTCCAAGTGTATAATATTCGCCGTGAGAATATGCAAGAAGCTGTGTATCATTCAGTTCAAACTTCCCGGTTTCATTCATATAGCTTTCGTCCACCTGCACAGCCTCGACCTTTGCCAAAAACATGTGATGTGAGCCCAGTTCCTGTACTTCTGTCACCTTACACTCGATATTTACCGGACTTTCCTGAATAATCGGCGCATAGGTAAGCTTCTCGGCTTTTCCTCTTGTCAGGTGCATTTCCTTCCATTTGTCAAAATCTCTGCCGGACCGAACACCGCACCAGTCTGTCGCCTTCACAAGTTTTTCCGTCGTAAGGTTCACAACAAACTCTCCGCTCTCCCGGAGCAAATGATACGAATAGCGTTCCGGTCTTACGGATATATATAGCATTGCCGGATTCGTGCATACTGTCCCGGTCCATGCAACTGTAATGATATTATCATTCCCTTCCCTGTCCGCAGTGCTGACCATAACCGCCGGAAGAGGATAAACCATATTCCCCGGTTTCCATATCTGTTTTCCCATACTGTTTGTAAGCTCCTTATCTTCTTAATGCTGTAATGCCGCTACCAGTGTCGGAATCAGCTGTTTCTTTCTGGATACCACACCTTCTAATACGATCTTATCCGAATCTTCTCTCAAATCAAATGCCGAAATGATATATTCCTTCGCATGATTGCCGCAGCACAAAAGCTCTGTGGACTCTCCGAGAATATCCGTGAGCATAAAGTACACCATATTCAGTTGATTTTTTTCTTTTACTTCTTCCAGATGAGGTTCTAAGATCTCTTTAATCTCTGCCAATTCATCTTTACTCATAGAATTGATCTGTCCCACACCGAAGACTGTATTATTTACCGTAAATTGTTTGAAATCCTGGAAACAGATCTCTTCTGCACTCTTTCCCTTCATGCTGCTTCCCGCATTGAACATTGCTTTTGCCATTTCTTCCAAATTAATGCCTGCAATCTTTGCAAGATTTTCTGCAATTTTCTCATCTACTGCGGTACAGGTCGGTGACCGGAACAAAAGTGTATCGGAAATGATCGCAGAGCAGAGAAGTCCTGCGATTTTCGTCGGAATCTTCACCCCGGCTTCCTGATACATCTGTGTTACGATCGTTGCCGTACATCCTACCGGCTGATTTCTGAAAAAGACCGGTCCCATCGTCTCGATATTTCCCAATCTGTGATGATCGATGATCTCCATAATGTCAGCTTCTTCAATACCATCAATTGCCTGCGATTTCTCGTTATGATCTACCAGAATTACCTTTTTCTTGCTTGCATCCATGAAACGACGTCTGGAGATAAATCCTTTGAAACGTCCATGGCGGTCAAGAATCGGGAAATCACGAAATTTCTTCTTCGTCATCACTTCTTTGATATCATCGATATAGTCATTCATATGAAAGGTCACCAAAGGACCCTTACTCATAAAATATTTTACCGGAATACTCTGGTTGATAAGACGTGCCGCAGTAAATGTGTCATGCGGCGTGCGAATTACCACAATGCTCTGCTCTTCCGCTTTTTTGACCAGCTCCTTGGATACTTCTGCATTCTGACAGACTACAAGACAACTGGCATCAATATCTACCGCACAGGCCTGCGCCTCATAGCGGTTTCCAAGGATGACCAGATCATCTTTATCGATAAACTCCGCCATCTTTTCCGGATCGGATGCTCCGATCGTCACTTTTCCGCCGGTAAAATATCCATGCTCATTTCCGGTTATCAATGTTCCGTCTAAAGTTTTAATAATGTTGCGATATCTTGTTCTTGCACTGGATAAAATCGTATTGTCATACACATCCATATAAGAAGTCGCAATATCTCCGGTGGAGATCACTCCTACCAGTTCTTCTTCTTTTAAAACCGGTATTGTTTTTATATTATTTGCCTTCATTTTTGCCCATGTATCCTTGATAGAAATATCCGGCGACACACCGTCAATTTTATGGATGTCCATATCCTTGACTTGTAATTTTACATTTTTTAAAAGTTCCGGAGCTTTCACACCGAACTTAGACAGTACATACTGCGTCTCTTCATTAATCTGACCGGCGCGGCGCGCAACGTATTCTTCTCCTGTTACCGTTTTTTTCAACTCAGCATATGCGATAGCAGAACAGATAGAATCTGTATCCGGATTCTTGTGTCCGATTACATATACTTTTCCAGATTTTTTAGCCATAATCTTTCTCCTATTCATATTCTAATAGTAAGAGTGCCATTTTTTTGCGGTTTCGTCAACTATAAATTTGTGTTATACTAAAGTTAGTTTCCAAAATTCATCGGAAAATCAGCATGCATATCAAGGATAAGGAAGGAATCAAACTATGAGCGAAGAATTATTACAAAACAGTGAACACACAGAAACAATGGCCGATTACGAAGAACATTTTGACGATGCCAACCCTTGGAACGTAGTTTCTTCATATATGGAAAAAGGCACGGTACTCCCTGTAAAAGTTGAAGGAATCGTAAATGGCGGCGCCATTGCAATGGTAGAGGGACTGCGCGGATTTATCCCGGCTTCCAGATTATCTCTGTCTTATATTGAAGATTTGGAGTCTTATCTTCTCAAAGACATTGAAGTGCAGGTCATCGACGTAGATCAGGCAAATAACCGTCTCGTATTATCTGCAAGAGAACTCTTAAAAGAGAAAGAAGCAAAAGAACGCGAAGCAAAGATTGCAAGTATTAAGATTGGCAGCGTTCTTACCGGCACTGTTGAAAGCTTACAGACCTATGGTGCATTTATTACTCTGGAAGATGATCTGTCCGGTCTGGTACACATTTCACAGATCAGCCAGAAGAGAATCAAATCTCCAAAAGATGTGTTAAATGTAGGTGATGAAGTCACTGTGAAAGTCATCGGAATCAAAGATGGTAAGATCAGCCTCAGTATAAAGGCACTGGAAGAAGTACAGGAAGAGCCGGAGGAAAAGGTCGAAATTCCGAAAGCCGAGAATATCGGTACAAGTCTCGGAGATCTGTTTAAAAACATTCAATTATAATTTCAGTTTCCGAAAAAACTTATGGGGACGGTTTTTGAAAAACCATCCCCTTTTTTGTTTTTTTCTTCTATGAAAGCTTTTCTACATCATTTAACCAAACAGTCGCACAGGCGTCGCTTGGCATACGGAAGTCTCCCCTTGGAGATAATGCCACTGTTCCCACCTTCGGTCCATCCGGAAGACAGGAACGTTTGAACTGCTGACTGAAAAATCTCCAATAGAACGTACGGAGCCATTTCTTCATGGTCTCATTATCGTATTCACCGTCAAAGGCAATCTTTGCCAATCGATAGATCTTCTCTGGTTCATAACCGAAGCGAAGCACATAATAGAGATAGAAATCGTGAAGTTCATAAGGTCCTACAAGATCTTCGGTCTTCTGCGCAATCTCTCCGTCCTTTGGTGGGAGAAGTTCCGGGCTCACCGGCGTATCGAGCACATCATACAGTACATCCTTTAATTCCTGATCTTCACACGTATCTGCATAATAATGTACCAGATGACGAACCAGTGTCTTAGGCACGGAGGCATTTACTCCATACATAGACATATGATCTCCGTTGTAAGTAGCCCATCCAAGGGCAAGTTCAGACATATCTCCGGTACCGATCACCAGACCTCCGGTTTGATTTGCAATATCCATCAACACCTGTGTCCGTTCTCTTGCCTGCGCATTCTCATAAGTAACACTGTGATCATTGATATCATGGCCGATATCAATAAAATGCTGCTCCACTGACTTAGCAAGGGGAACTTCCCGAAGTTCCGCTCCGAGTTTTATAGACATTTTGCAGGCATTCTTATACGTGCGGTCTGTAGTTCCAAAACAAGGCATCGTCACTGCTGTGATTCCTGATCTGTCAAGTCCCAGTGCGTCAAAAGCTTTTGCTGTCACTAAAAGAGCCAGCGTGGAATCCAGTCCTCCGGAAATGCCAACAACTGCACTTTTTGCATTCGTATGGGCAAGACGTTTCTTAAGTCCCATTGCCTGGATAGTCAGGATCTCTTCACATCTTCTTGCCCTTTCTTCCTGTTGCTGCGGTACAAACGGACGCGAAGAAATCGATCTTGTAAGCAGTGTTTTTTCTATTGTAATATCAAAAGGAATCCGAAGCAATGTCTGCTCTTCTTTCATGCGGAAAGTTGTATTCTTTCTCCGCTCAGATACAAGACGTCTCACATCAATCTCTGTGTAGATCACCCCATTTTCAAACCGGCTGCTCTCTTCTAACACCGTACCATTCTCAGCAATCACGTTATGTCCGCCAAATACAAGATCCGTTGTAGACTCTCCTTCTCCCGCATTTGCGTAAATGTATCCACAGATCAGTCTTGCAGACTGCCCTTCAATCAGACTGCGCCGATAAGAAGCCTTTCCAATAGTTTCATCACTGGCAGAGCAATTCGCGATCAGAACTGCACCTTCTCTTGCCGCCTCAATACTTGGCGGTACCGGACACCAGACATCTTCACATACTTCCGCTGAAACTACCAGTTCTTCCATTTGGCGCGCTTCAAACAGAAGCTGCGGTCCAAAAGGGACTTCTCTTCCGTCATAGAGCACCGTTCTCGCCTTCCGGGGACCTTGAGTGAATTGTCTCATCTCGTAAAACTCTCCGTAATTCGGAAGAAAACTTTTCGTAGTCAACCCCAATAGACATCCCTGATTCATTGCCGCTGCCACATTATAAAGTTTTCCTTCAACCTCTGCCGGCGCCCCCACAAAATAAAGTCCGTCTTTTTCTTTCGTATACTCTGTTAACTCCCTTAACCCTTCCTTTACTGCCTTCAACAGAATCTCCTGACCAAAGAGATCGCCACAGGTATATCCTGTCAAACAAAGTTCCGGGAAAACAACCACTTTTGCGCCCTGTTCATCCGCTTCATCCATCTGTTTTTTTATCTGTTCTACATTATAAGCCACATCTGCAACCCGGATATCCGGTGTAGCTGCTGCAACCTTTACAAAACCATGTCTCATGGCATCCGCCTCCATTTTCCTTACACTTCACCTTATTATTTGCTTCTTTTTATAATCGCCTTCAAATCCTCTACCGTATAATGATAGGCACTGTTACAGAAATGACATTTCACTTCAATCGTTTCACCGTCTTCAATCATTTTCTGAATTTCTTTTCTCCCAATGCTGACAATCGCCTGCTCTACACGCTCCTTGGAACAGTTGCAGTAAAATTGTGTCGGAATGGTATCTGTAATCTCAAGCCCTGTATTGCCAAGAAGTACTTCCAGCAGATTCTCCGGTGTATATCCTTTCTCCAACAAACTAGTCACAGAAGTCACGTTTTTCAGATTCTCTTCAATCTGTGCAATTGTCTTTTCCTCGGCAAACGGCATCATTTGAATGATGAATCCTCCGGCTGTCTTCACTGTATTATCCTTTTCCATCAGCACTCCGAGACCAACTGAAGATGGAACCTGTTCCGAATTTGCAAAATAATACGTCAGATCTTCTGCAATCTCACTGCTCACCAAAATCGTCTGTCCTACATACGGTTCTTTTAACCCCATATCTTTGATCACCTGTAAAAGACCGATACCGACTGCGCCTCCCACATCTAATTTCCCGTTTTTCGCAGGAAGGATTATTTCCGGATGCTCCACATATCCTTTGACATTCGCCTTACTGTCCGCAGTTACCGTGATTCCGCCAAGCGGGCCGTCTCCACGCACCTGCAGAGTCAGCATATCGGTTTCATTTTTCATCATGCTTCCCATTAAAGCTCCCGCTGTCAGAAGCCTTCCAAGTGCCGCTGTTGCCACCGGGCTTGTCTCATGATGCTTTCTTGCTTCTTCTACTGTATCTTTTGTCACCGCGGCAAAAGCCCGCACCTGACCTCCTGCCGCTGTTGCTCTTACAATATAATCCTTCATTCTAACAACCTCTTTCTTCTCAGTTTTCTTCTTTCTCTATACTTTTTTCTCTGTAACTTTTCCACATTCCCGACAAACAACTACGATTCTCTCACTTTCTTCGGTCGCAGTCTCTCTCGTATAATCATCATAGGCATTGAGAAATGTTAATCCTGATTTCTCAATTAATGTCTTTATCTCCTCCAGGGTATATGCCCGCTGAAAATGGACTTCCTGATATTTTCGATATAAATCCTCCTCTTGTCTGCACTTTACAAAAAGAGTCAGTTCATATTCATTGATTTGTTCTTCGTGATCATAATAATTATCCCAAATAAAACTGCAGTCTTCCCGGTCCTCTGCTATCACCTGCTCGCCAAGCACTGTTTCATATTTGTATCGGGTATTGAAATCAAACAAAAAGAGACCTTCCGGGTCCAGATAGTTATTCACAAGCCGGAACATTTGAAGAAGTTCCTCATCCTCTGTCACGTAATTTACACAATCACAGGCACTGATGATTGCCCGAACGGTTCCATATAGTTCAAATTCCCGCATGTCCTGAAGAAGATATAAAATATCCTGTCCGCTTTTCTCACGCTTGTCAAGGGCGATCTCCAGCATATCTGCTGAATTATCCACTCCGATCATATCGTATCCTACCTCTGCCAATCGCTCTGTCATGCTTCCGGTTCCACACCCTAACTCGAGCACAAGCCCGTCTGCAATTCCATCTTCTTTTAAGGTTTCTTTTATATAGGCTGCCCACTGTTCATACGGGACGTTGTCCATGAATGTATCATAAACCTCTGCAAAATTTGTATATGCTTCCATGACTTTTCCTTTCTTTCCTAATCCTTCTCTATTCTCTCAGAAAACACAAAAAAAGGAAAGCCTTTTTCAAAACTTCCCTTTGATTTTCTTTATTTTTTATAGATACCTTCCAGACAAACACCTACCAATAACGGCGAACCGCAAGGATTGTTCTGTAATCCGCAGGAGAAGTTGTCTTAATTCCGCCCCTCGGATAAGGTGCACTGTTGGACGCATGCACAATCTTATTATTTCCAATATAGATTGCCACATGACCACTATAGCATACTACATCTCCCGGGAGCATGTTAGATACACTCACAGATTTACCTCCACCTCGAATTGCACCTGATGTCCTAGGTGTGGATATGCCAAATTTTTTATGTATCTGCTGAACAAACCCCGAACAATCGATTCCATTAGTCAGACTATTTCCACCCATCTTATAAGGATATCCTACATATTCCAACCCTTTATTTGCAATCTGCTGTCCTAGGGATGCATTGCTCGGCTTAGATGTGGAACTTTCGTTTCCTCCGGATGGCTTAGATGGTTTTGTATCATTCGAAGGCTTGGACGTGGAACTATTCCCACTATTATTTCCACTATTGCCGTTACCTCCTTGATTGCCATTGTTCTGATTACCGCCTTGATTACCGGATGGCTTGGAACTTGTACTTTGATTGTTGGATGACTGGCTATTGTTATCCGATGAAGTATCTGTAACATTAGCTGACGTATCCGACTCTTCCGTCAGCTCCTCGAGCTGAACTTGAGCTTCTTCCTCTGCCTGTGCAAGCTGAGCATCAAAATCTGCAATCTGGCTCTTCATCTCGGTAAGCGTTCCTTCCAGATTGGATTTCTGCGTCTCCATCTCCGATGCCATAGACTCCATCTCTGCCTGTCCGCTTTCCAATTCAGTTTTTAATGTCTGTACTTCGTTCTTGGTCTCTACATATTCATTTAACTTATCTCTGTCATAATCGTGAACATTCTTCACATATTCTGCCTTATTAACAAGATCTGCATAAGAAGAAGAGTCTACCATTGTCTCAAAAAAGGTAGCATCGCCCTGTTCATACATATATTTAATACGAAGCTTCATATCTTCATATTGTTTTTCTTCTTCTTCCTTTGCCTTCGCAAGATCAGTCTCTGCCTGTGCAATACGATCTTCCTGCGTTGCCATATCCTGTTTTAAAGCGTTAAAATCCACAAGAAGTGAAACCAGCTCCTCATTTACACTGGCAGCCTGCGCTTCAGCCTCACTTTTCTTTGCTTCCAGAGTCTCTTTATCCTCTGTCGGAGAAGCACAAACAGGAACTACAATTAAAGAGCTCATCACAACACAAGTGATGAGCGTCTGCAACAATCGTCTCTTCATGTTATCACCCATCCTTATCAATTATAAATCTCCCTCATACGCCCCCACGTATTATAAATTCAGCATACAACAAACTTCAACAATTTTCAATACTTTTTTCCATCCAAAAAATGGCAGTCTCAAAAGACTGCCATCATATATTTCTTGTATTTAATTCATTTCTCCCTATGGGCGAACAATAATCATATTACTTGGAACACTTGCATATTTTACTACAGAACCAGTATGTGGTGCATGGATCATCTGACCATTACCTACATAAAGCCCTACATGCCCCGGTCTATAACATACATCTCCCGGTCTTGGATCACTGACTTCCGGAAGTCCCGCAAAGGAGCTTGATGTATAAGTACGTTTATACTTGCCTGTCAGGCAGAAACCAACCAATCCGGAACAGTCAAAAGCATTCGGTCCAACAGCTCCCCATACATATGGTTTTCCAAGTGCTGACTGGGCACGTGATACTGCATCTCCCGGAACGTAACTGCTGCTGGAACCACTACTGTTTCCACCATTTCCTTTATTACCACCGCTACTGTTTCCACCATTTCCTTTATTACCACCGCTACTGTTTCCACCATTATTACTGCTATTATTATTTCTGTTATTGGCTGCTTCCTGCGCCCGGCGTTCTTCTTCCTGCTGACGGGCCGCCTCGGCTGCAATCTCCTGAAGCTCTGCATCAAGATCGGCAATCTCCGCTTCCTTGGAGGAGATCATTGTATTTAAGCTTTCCTGCTTCTCTGTAAACTGAGCTTCCTTCTCTTCCAAATCTTTCTGCTCTTCTTCCAGACTTGTCTTAAGCTCAGCAACCTGTTCTTTCGTTGCTACATATTCAGCCAGCTTCTCTCTGTCATAGTCGTGTACATTCTGTACATACTCTGCTTTATTCACAAGATCAGAAAAATTTTCGGAAGTAACTAACGCTTCTACCGCACTTCCATTGCCTTGCTCGTACATATACTTAATACGGAGTTTCATATCTTCATACTGCTGTTTCTCAGTCTCTTCTGCCTCCGCAAGATCAGCAGTTGTCTGAATGATCTGCTCACCTTTTTCTGTCAGGTCTTCTTCGATCTGGTTGATCTGAGTTACCACTTCTGTTAACTGAGCTCTCAAAGATGCGGCTTCACTTTGTGCTGCCGCTTTCTCCTGTTCTATACTCTCTGTTGATGGTGCAGCCATAACCGGTGTCACAATCAGTGAACTTGTCACTACTGCCGCTAACAATTTTGTACTAAATTTCTTCATTCTATTCATCCTTTTTACAAGTTTTTTGACATAGTAAACCTTTATCAAGAGTAATTATATACTACAGACAACATTTTTGCAACAACTTTTAACAATTCTGTAACATTATCTTGTCCGGTTTTTCCTCGATTCTCTGCATAAAAACAAACATTGTAGCTGCTGCTGTTGCACAGATGACCGTGATTATGCCGATTCTCATCGGGTCTTCCATCATCCACCCAAACCAATTATAATTTGTGCCAAATACCGATACCAGATTGGCTGCCACATGGGCTGCAATAGGCGCTTTCACAGAACCGTATTTTTCGTAGGCATAAGCAAAAACAAAGCCAAGGAAGAATCCGTAAAACATCTGAATCAGATTCATGTGCATAATCCCGAATACAAGGGCTGAATGAAATGCAGCTTGAAAATACGTGGTTCTCATACGGATTCTCTTAAAGATCAAACCGCGAAACACAAGCTCTTCACAAATCGGCGCCAAAATTCCAAGGCTTAACACTTGAATTGGCACAGGGGCGGAGTAAATCGCCTCCATAAGCGCCTCATATTCCTCACTACTGCTAGAAAAATTGCCAATTAAAATTAGGTTATTCATTGCCACGCAAAGTGCGATTCCCATAATAATGACTGCCACATATTTCCAAAGCGGAGCCTTTTTGTTCGGGACATATCCTACTCTTCTTTCTCGCACACGATCCCTGTGAAACATAAACCACATCACAGGAATTGTGATAAGTGACGCAACACCGTCCACCAGCGTTGTGTAATCGTAAAATTTCAAACTGATCGTCTGTGCCAGTTCCATTGAATCTCGCATAAAACGTTCTGAAATAATCTGCATCTGCCTTGCATCAGCAAGCACTTCCGCATTAATCCCATAATGTCTGCACAGATAATACACACCGAAGATGGACGCCGCTATGCTGGAAATAATAAACCCAATTCCCATCTTAATGATCAGCGGTCCCCAAATATGCCAAAACTGTTTTCCCGGACTGTCAGGATATGCCATTCCCGCAGTCTGTTTATTCTGTTCTTCCATAATTATCCTCTTTACTATTCCTTAATTACAGTCGGATCTTCACAACATCAACGTCCAGATCCCACAAAAATTTATCCAGATCCTTATAGGACAAAAATACAGTTGCTGTATTTTCCAACGGATGGATTCCAAGACTCTTGCATTTGCTAAGATCCTTATCAATGAAAAATTCTACTGCATGATCCGTATCATTCATAAGACCGAATGGGGATACACTTCCCTGCTTCAATCCCAGATATTTTTCAAGTCGCTCTTCGGATGCAAAGCTCAAATTACCTCCGCCGAGCTGTCTTCCAAGTGCTTTCAAATCCACCTTTTTGCTCTCCTCGCAAGTTACGAGAAAATGTCTTTTACCTTTGGAGTCTCTTAAAAATAAGTTTTTGCACAAAGTTCCTTTTTCCGGCAATCCCAGTCTGTCCATATCTTCCATCGTATGTACCGGTTCATGCTCTACAACTTCATATTTAATTTTCAATTTATCGAGTGCGTCATATACGCGCTGTTTCTGATTTTCCATACTGCAAACTCCTTTCATTTTCAATCTCCAAGTTCCCTCTATTATATGTTATCTGTCTTTTAAAGTAAAGCGAAAAGTTCCGCTGCTGCCTGCTCATAATCTTTTGCATTTTCAGCTTTCTTCAATTTTTTAATTCGTTTCTTATCTTCCGGAAACAAATCCTTCATATAAGTCCAGATTTCTTTCATTTTAAATAAAACCGGAAGAATCCCCTCACTGATCTGTCCATAACCTTCATAAAGTGCATCATGGAAATTTCGCAGAATCTCTTTGTCTATCACATTTCCCTTTTTCGATCCTTCAATCAATGTCACAAGAAATGGATTGGCAATGACTCCTCTTCCAAGCATAAGCGCCGGAACTTCAGGGAATTTCTCAAAAATTTTCTCTTTGTCTTCCCTACTCTTCACGTCCCCGTTATAACACAATGTACAACTGCTATGTTCCACGGCATAGCCAAACATGGAAATGTTAGGTGTATTTCTATAGAAATCTTTCTGTGTTCTCGGATGAACGATCAGCTCTTCCAACGGATATTTATTATAAATATCCATTAATCGATAAAACTCCTCCGGTTCATCACGTCCAATCCTTGTCTTTACAGACACCTTCACCTCTGTCTTTTCAAAAATCCCTTCCAAAAAATGATCCAACTCTTCCGGCTTGGCAAGAAAACCAGCACCTCTGTTTTTAGATACCACAGTTTTAGAAGGACATCCAAGATTCAGATTCACTTCTTTGTAGCCATATTGCTCAAGTTTATGGATGGTGTTTACAGTATCCTCTGCTTGATTACTTAAAATCTGCGGAACAACATATAATTCTTTATTTTTATCCGGATGAATCTCCCTAATTTCTTTTGTGCTAAATCCTTTCTTCGTATGAGGCACAAGAAACGGGGTGAAATATTTATCCATAGGGCGAAAATACTTGTGATAAGCATTTCGATAAACTTGTGTTGTTACCCCTTCCAACGGGGCAAGATAGTATTTCATATTTAATCTCCTGAGTTTATAATAAAAAAGTCAATATTTTCCGATATTTCTGTCAAATCTCTTGAGTATTCATATTTCTTTCGCTATAATTTTATTAATTCTTTATGAGGAGGGGTACTCATGAACCCAAAAGACGCGTGCTTACTGGCTCTCGACAGAGCAAAACTATTTGAAAACTCCGGTCACCGGACACGTTTTAAAGAATTGATGGATTGCTACAGCCATTTTCCATTTTTCACAAACGGTCTGTGCAAATGTATGTATTTGTCCGCATGGGACGAACCGCACTTCTGTATTATGCTGGAAGTTTTGACAGATTTAAGTCTCGGCAAAGAAACAACCACGGACGATATGCGTGAAAATGGGGATGTGCTTGCAGACAGGCAGGAGGATGGAGAGTATTATGTCTATCAGCTCTCCAATGCTTTTCTTGATAACACATCTTTTCACCTTGACGATTCTGTAAAACTTGAGTCCAAATTCCGTTACATTATTGATCGTGCATTGGCTGCCGCAGAAGTAATCGACAGTTCTCTTTCACTTGAAATTCCTTAAAATAATCTTCTTCCATAGGAATCCAGCGATTCACAAACATCGGGACCTGCTCTTTGCCATTGCGTTTTTCAATACGCTTGAGTTGTTCTTCTTTATCAATATCAACAAAAATCGTAAGATCCCACGCCTGTACAAATTCCGGATGGCAGCTATAAGCCCCCTCTATAATCACTACAGGTGTGGGAACTATCTCTATTTCTTCTGCCAAAGACATCTGATGGCAGTCAAAAACTCGATAAGTGAATGCTTTACCTGCCTTCAAGGGCTTAAGCACCTCTTTCTCAAATCGCTCCCGATCCACATTCCCTCCGGCTTGCGCGAGACGCTCTTTCGTTCTCTGTTCCGGTCTCAGGAAAAAATGATCCATATGTATAACACTGCAATTTAAAATGGAAGATAGTCTTTTTGTCAACGTCGTCTTTCCCGCCGCACATCTCCCATCTATAGCAATTAGAAAAGGACTTCTATTTTCCATTTTCCTGTACCACCTTTGTATGTTTGACAATCGCCATGATCGCAGGAATCAATACAAGCTGAAGAACGATTCCCGGAACTGCATTAATCAATGCTCCGGCAAAAAACATCTGCCATGAAAATCTATTTTCTCCAATGCCAAGAAGCAAAATTTCCACTACGCCCCAGACGCATCTTCCACAGATCATAGCAAGAAGAAGCGCTCGATAAACAGCCCATGTATTTTTTCTGTCTGCGCGTCCATATATCCAGCCTGCCACTACTCCATATACTGCAAGTTCAAAAGCCATTGCGACTGCCATCGGATACATCATCGGCATGCCGAATAGAAAAGATCGAAAAATCGGCAGAATAAAACCGATTGCCAAACCATACGGTGCTCCGCAGACCATTCCACATAAAAATACCGGAAAATGCATTGGAAGCAACATATTTCCAATCTGAGGTACCTGTCCGGTAAAAAACGGCAGGATGATACCGATTGCCAGAAACATGGCTGATAGTGTTATTTTCTTTGTGTGTATGCTCATGAAATATCTCCTTCCTATAATTTCAAGCCCTAATTCATTCATTTTTGGACTTTTTTCTTTAAATGTTTACCTCAAAACAAGAGCTTAAAGTGTAGAACAGTCATTGTATTCTATACTGAATAGTTGAAAATGGGTGCACTTAATAAAACATCCTTTGATTTGTTTTATTAAGGCTATAATACCTCTGTTCAACTATGATGGTGAACCTTCCGTGTCTAATGGTATCATGTACCAACTTCCTTCGTTCCACCTGTTCATACACTGAGTGCCAACTAAGCTTTTTAACAGGGTCATGTCCTACGGAGAGAACTACTGTCAGCTACAGCTCTTGTTTGTATTTGATTGTTACCGACCTTCTGCTTCCACCAAGGAAACCGATTTTCAGTGGACGATCTCCCTTGTTTCAGCGGTTGGTCTTGTTGGTGGTGCAGTGCATTTCACACTCCATCCATTTCTGGATTTCCTTTACATCATCAAACCTTGCTATATCTCCCATTTCTGCAAGTATCCCGGAAAGTATGTTTTCTCCTATTCCGGATATTTCCAGAATGTTTTCTGCATATGGAATCTCCATACACATTTGATGTAAACGGCTCTCTATCTCTGCAAGCTGCTCATTTGATTCCATCATTCGATGGACAAACCATTTGACAGCCAGTTTGCCTGATTCCGCACCATCCTGAATCCCTATGCTTTTTTTGGCATTTTCAAAAATGGAAGTTGCATTTACATAACCACGTCCCCGCAGCTTTGCCTCATGCCATATCTGTCTGATACCTTCTACACCAAGTACGACCAGATCATCCGGAAATGGTGCAACCTTAAGCACTTCTAAACAAAATACCCCATCTATTTTTCCGAATGCGTCCTTATACTCCGGAAAATAGATTTTCATTTCTCTGTGAAGCCGGTTAAGATCTCTTATCCGATCCTCGTTTACCCGGTCTCGAAGCATCGACAGCCGTCTGATATCAGCATAAAGCCTTTCCGGCAGATACGGCATTCCAAAATTTCCATCTTTTACAAGATTTGCGATCAGCTTTGGGTCTTTTCTGTCATCCTTGTCTAATATGTAATAACTCACCTTCAAATGCGAACAAATTAATATTCTTCACAAAGTCGAACAACATGCCTTGTTCCAGAATCTCCGACCCTTGTTCTTCGAAATAATTATCACAAAACCTTGACTTAACAATTCCAATTTCTGTTTGCCTTTTCCAACTTTGCGGAATCTCATCAGAAAAAGTAAGGCTATATAAAAACTTATCTCTATTTACCTGTATAAACATTTTATTTGAAATCCAAATCTGATACCGTCTATACACACATCGCCCAGGATTTTCTATTTCATCATAGAGGGTCTTATACTTCCCTTTGCACAAATCAAAAGCTTTATCAAAATAATGTTCAAAGCAAATATCTTCGAAAATATCATATTTCAGTCTAATATAATCTCCTTGTTGAGCAATTACACCTTCTGAAAGCAATGCATGCATTATGTCTCTATCTATATCGTCCTTATGAATACCCAACATAAATTTTCTAGCTCTTTCAAACACAATCTTCTCAACAGTTTCAATAACTTTGTTACTGAGTATACCATACATTCGAGATTTTTCCTCCAAACATATTATGTTTTTCCAAATATATTCTCTTAGAGAATTTTCATCACCTATATTATCAATATCCATCGAATTACTAACTATTAAGTTTATATAAAAGGGCGATTTTAATAAATCAACATATGAATTTGTTTTATACATTTTATGAATAATCGGATATTGCTTCATAAGCAATGCAAGTTCATCTTCTGTTATATCGCCAACTTCATAAATTTTTATTAAAAAATTTGTTTCCAGTTTAATAAAAGCATTTTTATCACTCGTTCTACAAGATGTTACTATGTACACATTTTGATATTCTGCCGCCATATCATACAAATACTGTAATAATTCAAATTTTGTTTCGGCACAGTCCGCAATAAACTCGAGAGCATCAATAAAGAATATTAATTTCTTTCCATTAATACACTCTAAAACGTCTTGGATACAGCAACCCCAAATGTCGTCAATATGACTTTCTTCCAAAAATCTTTCAGCACGAGCATATAAAACCAATTTTTCATTTTCAACATATTTTTTGCATAAAACAGATTTACCGCTACCAGCTCCACCTTGTATTGAAATATATCGCTCATTGTCTTTTGTTATTTTTTCAAGAAATTCATTTCTATCGATTTCATACTCTCCGTTAATCAATCCTTCAATATTTTTCAACCCTGAATTACTAAGTTCCAATGCACCTTTAAATTTTTTGATATTAATATTAAAGTTCTCATACTCATCCTTTAATACCTTGTATAATTTCTTCTGAAAATTAAGATCATTTTGTGCTTTAGTTATAATATCATTTGTAGTAATCAAATTATCTTTAATAGTAAATGAAATACTCCCAATTTGATTATCCCCACTATACTCTCTCACCTTATCAATACTATTATTACTAAGTACAAAAAATACAATATTCTTTAAGTCCGAGCATTTTTTATCTTTTGAATCCCTTATCTTTTCCAATGTAGTTTTTATTTTTGTTGGTACATCTTGTACAGTACTTACCTGCACTAAAAGTTCTCTGTTTTCTGATATCAAATCTACATATGGATAAGTTGCCGTCTCGTCATTCAGATTACTAAACTTCTGTCCGAACCATACATTACATACCTCAATCGCAAATAACTCAAACATTTTTGCAGCATCAAATAATCCGTTTTTATTTGCCATTTTGATTTTTTCATCATATGAAGACATATATTCAATTATGAAACCCATTCTTTCGTTTGAATTCAACATATATTCAATGCTCCTTATCCGTTAGTTTCTTTTAAAATATTTACCTGAGTTCATTCTCAATTTCTTCTATCGTTGGCATAGAAGCTCTATATTCCACAGGCAATAAATTTGACAACTTATACTCAGATATTCCTATCGGTTCTTTTGAACTATTTACCGCATATTTTGCAAGGATATTATTTTTGCTTTTGCATATAATCAGACCAATTGTTTTTGCATCAAAATCTGTCTTGACCAAATCATCCACAATATTCACATATGTACCAATCTGTCCAATGTCTCTCGATGTAAAAGCTACTATTTTAACTTCAACAACAACGTAACAATGCAAATACAGATGATAAAATAAAAGATCTATTTTTTCCTCTGTTCCTTCAATCGGTATTGTATATTCTCTTCCAACAAAAGCAAACCCTTTTCCAAGTTCCATAAGAAATTTTGTGATGTTGTCCATCAATGCATCTTTTAACTCTTTCTCACTATAATCTTCTCTGATTGCTACGAAGTCGAAATTATATGGATCCTTTGTTATTTCCTGTGCAAGGTCGCTTTGTAGTTCAGGCAATGCGTATTCAAAGTTTGAAATTGCTTTTCCCTGACGCTCATATAAATCGGTATCAAGAAAATTTAAAAGTACTGCCCTTGACCAATTATTTAAAATCGTTTTCTTCACAAAAAATATTGATTTTTCCCTGTCCAATTTACATTTATCAATGATAGCTCTATGATGTCCCCACGGAATCGAAAACAATTCTTTATCCGATAAATCTCCCACAAGTTGTGGAACATTTATTGAATCCTCTTTGCTCTTCAATTCTTCCACAAATTGTGGAAGAATTGGATCACTGTACAATTCATAAAATTTCTTCATATATCTGAGATTCGAACTTGATAAGCCTTGAACCCCTGGCAAAATTGTTCTCATATCTTTACTTAAATTAACAAAAAATCCACTGCCCCACTTACTTTCAGCCGACTTTTCTACAATATCTCTTCCTATAGACCAATAGAAACCAATCATTTCCTGATTAACAGAAACAGATGCCTTAATCTGTCTCTGTTTATAGCGTTTTCCTATGTCCTCAATCCACTTCCTATACTCTTCATCCATTTTTATAAGTTGATTCATGTAAACCCCTTTCAGAATTCTGTTTTTTCCCACATCTCTTTATAGGCATTGACATAAAAATTTATACATCCAGGATATGTGTATACAAATCTTCTGCACAACTTTTTATACAATTCCAGCATACTCGCATCATCTGCGAAATCTAATAAGTAATCGAGACAATGAGACAATTCTTCTTCTGATACCTCTCTGTTGCACAATTCCTCCACTATGGGTAAATATATTTCATATGCCTGCTGTCTAATCTTGTTGAGCTCAATTACCGCGCTAAATATATCATTTCCCATTCCATTTGACCTCCAAATAACTGATATAATTTCTTCAATAGTTATTATAATCAAAGCTCACAGTAAATAACATATAAATAACGCTCATATTAAATCACCCCAAAATGTTTTAATGCATCCTTTATCGCTTCTACTTTCTCCGCCGTCGGATGCCTTCTCGGCTGTTTCAACTCTTCTACCATATTAGGTGCATCATACATCGGCAATCCTAAATTTCTTTTTACCTCTGCGATATATGCCGTATGTACTTTGAAGCCATATTTTTCTTCAATATATTCTTGTATCATTTTATATATAACCCTTGGAGCCGGCTGATATTGCTTTGCCCGCTCCGCAATTTTATCTAAAGGTACCTTTTCTTCACCTTCTCCAAATTCAACTTTCACATCTATATGGCTATCTGGTGACTTGCGGGACAAGAGCACGATGCTTTCCACATGCACCGTATTCGGAAACAAATCAACGCATGCTATCTTTTCCACCTGATACCCGCGCCCTTGAAGCATCTCCAAATCTCTGGCAAGGCTGGTTGGTTTGCACGCAATATAAACCATACGATCCACGCCAAAATCAATAATCTTTCTAAGCGCTTTTGGATTCACACCATCTCTTGGCGGATCTAACATGATGAGATCCGGAACTTCCCCCAGCTCATCGATCACCTTCAATACATCTCCTGCCCAGAACTTACAGTTTTCAAGTCCGTTGAGTTTTGCATTTTCCTTGGCTGCTTCCACCGCCTCTTCTACGATCTCAACACCCACCACTTTCTTAGCTACCGGCGCAAGAATCTGGGCAATCGTTCCCGTTCCACTGTACAGATCAAAAACGACTCTATCTTTTGTATCTCCCATGTATTCACGTGCCTTTTCATACAGAACTTCTGCCCCAAGTGAATTGGTCTGGAAGAAAGAAAACGGTGTAATCTTAAATTTCAAACCGAGCAGTTCTTCATAGAAATATCCCTGTCCATATAATATCTCTGTTCCTTCATCCTTGACCACATCCGCGACGCTGTTATTCGTCGTATGCAAAATGCCGGCAATCTTTCCATCCAGAGAAAGGCGGCACAGATCATCTACCCACTTTTCCAAATAATCTGTGATTTCTCTTTCTCCACCGCAATCTCTGCCATCTGTCGTCACAAGATCAATCAAGATTTCCCCTGTCTTCACTGCCTTTCTCACAAGTAAATGGCGAAAATATCCGGTATGACGCATCCGATGATAGTAAGGAAGTCCGCTTCTTTTGGAAGCTTCCAATGTACAAGTTAAAATCTTCCTATAATCTTCATCCACAATCTGACAATGCTCTACATTTACAATATCGTGAAAACTTCCTCTCTTATGCATGCCAAGGGCAAGGGGACCGTCTTTGTATTCATCCCCGAAGGAAAATTCCATTTTATTTCGATAGGCAAATGCCACCGGGCTTGGGAGCACGCCTTCCCACACATAGTCTCCTTCCACCGCTTCATCCATCATAGTTTTCACCTGCTGTTCTTTCAGACGGAGCTGCTCTTCATAAGGAAGATTCTGGTAAGTACATCCTCCACATTCTCCAAAATGAGGGCAGGATGGCTGAATCTCTGCCGGCGCTTTCTCAAGCACCTCAAGAATTCTTCCCTCTGCCTTTTCTTTACGGATTTTATTTACGGAAAATCGAACCTTCTGCCCTGAAATTCCGTTTTTCACAATCACGGTCTTCTCTTCTTCCGCAAGCCGAATCTTCCCCTTATTAGGAAAATCCACTGACTCTATGACACCTTCATATACCTTTCCTTTTTTCATATGTTCTATAACCTTTCCTGTCTTTATTCTTTATATTTAGCGATTAAGATCGTTCCGGCACGCTTCACCTGTATATGGTCAATACTTTTTACATATTTGTTAAACTGTGAATATCCATAATCATTAATCTGAAAATCTTTAAATTTCTCATATGCCCGATTTCCAAGCGTGCTAAGCTCTATACCGGATGCACCGGATGCTTTTACGATCTGAAGCATATATTTATCCACATCTGCCTTTTGTCTTCGGTCTTCTCGAAGTGCAACTGCCACAAAATTCCCTTTTTTTACAAGTTCTATCTTCTCAAACTCTTCCAAAAATTTTGACAACATATTATAGCCGTAGCTTCGCACATCAAAATCCGGATGAAGGCTTACAAGACGACTTCCCACTTCTCCAAGTCCGGTTGTTTTATTATTATCCTGATTTTCAAGGATCATTTTAATGATATCCTCTTCAATCTTCTCTTTCTTAATAGAATCTCCGGAGCCTTGCGCGGTACCTGGCGCCTGTTCGTTCAAAAGATTTTCCAAAATCGTAAATTTATCACAAGCTCTTCGGAATGGCTCCGGCGTTTTATTTTCGCCCATTCCGATCACCATTTTTCCGCTTTCTCTAAGTCTGCTTACAAGGCGGGTGAAATCACTGTCACTGGACACAATACAGAACCCATCTACATCTTTTGTATATAAAATATCCATTGCGTCAATGATCATTGCTGAATCGGTTGCGTTCTTTCCCTGTGTATAGCTGAACTGCTGAATCGGTGTAATAGAATTTTTTAACAGCTCGTCTTTCCAACTGGAATGTTGAGTACTGGTCCAATCCCCATAGATTCTCTTATATGTGATATTCCCATACTTCGATAGTTCCGTCAATATCGGTTTAATATATTTTGCCGACACATTCTCTGCATCGATCAATAATGCAAAACACTGTCCGTCCATTTTTCTCCTCTTTTCTGCCTTCCTACAGTGAAATTAAAATTCCCGTAAAGCAACAAAAAGCAGGTCGGAGACCTTCTGCTTTCCATCGGCTTCGAACCTGCTTTTCATCCTTTTACATCTTGTGATTTGTCGCTTATACCTGATCTTCATCGTTGAAGAAATCATCATCAAAATCGTCTTCGAAATCTTCTTCAAAATCTTCCAGATAGTCCGGTGTAAAGAAACAGTACACTGCATAAGCAATCGCTGCAATAGCTGCTACTGTACCAACGATAGCAAGCACCCACAGAACTGTCTTACCGTGTTTGTCCTCTTCTTTTTTATTCACAAGCTCACTCAATTTTGTTGCTGCAATAAAGTCTTCTACTTTGCTCATGTTTTCACGTCCTTTCCCGCACTCTTTTACAAGTCGAATCATTTTACTTATTATAACACTATCGTTTTCGGATTACTACATTTTTCAAAGAAAATTATATTTTTTCCAGCTTTGCAAATGCGGCAAACATTTTCTTTGTACCTGCTGTGTCAAATGCCACAGTCACCTCATAATCTCTGCCGCCTTCTATAATTGCAGTAACCGTTCCCTCACCGAATTTTATATGGCGGACACGATCTCCTGTTTTATAATCCAAACCTTTGCCTGAAGGTTTTCCAAAAGATTTCGCCGGCGACTGAGAATACGGCGTCGATCCGCCAAAAGGTTTTGCCTTAAATGCCTGCTTTGCCTGCATATATGCGCTCACTTTGACTTCCGGCTCTTCTTTATCTTTTGTAAAAACTGCTCCCGTAGATAACAGCTCCATTGGAATTTCTTTCAAAAATCTTGACATTTTATTATACTGCGTTTCTCCGCGAATCATACGCCTTCTTGCGCAAGTCAGTGTCAATTCCTTCTCCGCTCGTGTAATTCCCACATAACAGAGACGTCTTTCTTCTTCTACTTCCTCCGGATCATCTGCGGTGATCGTCATATAGCTTGGAAACAGTCCATCCTCCATCCCCGCGAGATAAACATTCGGAAATTCCAACCCTTTTGCACTATGTAAAGTCATAAGCACCACATAGTCCGTATCTTCATCCAAGCTGTCGATATCTGCAACCAGCGCTACCTCTTCCAAAAATCCGCTCAGAGATGCCGGCTCATTTCGGTCTTCGCACTCTTCTTCGTAAGCTGCCACCTTGCTGAGAAGCTCATCAATATTTTCGATTCTTGTCTCTGCTTCTACCATATCCTCTGCTTGAAGACTTTCAATGTATCCGGTCTCTTCAATGATTTCTTTCAAAAGATCAGAGATACTCATATCCTCCGCATCTGTCTTAAAGTGTTCGATCAGTGCCACAAAAGATTCCAATTTAGAAGCGCCCCTTCCAATATTCGGAATGAGATCCACCGCACGAAGCGCATCGTAAAAGCCAATATTATACGCCGCCGCATAATCCTGCACACGATTAATACTCGTCAATCCGATACCTCTCTTTGGCACATTGACAATACGCCGGACTGCCAGATCATCTTTCCCGTTATCTACTGTCTTCAAATAGGCGAGTAAATCTTTGATCTCTCTTCTTGCATAGAAATTGATACCGCCCACGATCTTATACGGGATGTTCGCTGTAACAAATTTTTCTTCAAACATTCGAGATTGCGCATTTGTTCTGTAAAGAATTACATTATCATGATAACTATATTCTTTCTCTCGCACTCGTTTTCGAATGTCGTCTACAATATATTCTGCCTCATCATACGCCGAATCAAACTGGCGAAACTGAATTTTCTCTCCTTCTCCATTATCTGTCCATAATGTTTTGTCCTTTCGCCCCGCATTATTTCTAATCACTGCATTGGCTGCATTCAAAATATTACTTGTCGACCGATAATTTTGCTCCAGTTTGATCACCTTAGCATCTTCAAAATATTGCTCAAAATTAAGGATGTTTTTAATATTAGCGCCTCTGAATTTATAAATGGACTGGTCGTCATCACCAACCACGCAGAGATTTCGATACTTTGATGCCAAAAGTCTTACCAATTCAAACTGCACTGTATTTGTATCTTGATACTCATCCACCATAATATAGCGAAATCTTTCTTGATAATATTCCAGTACATCTGCCTGCATCTGGAACAATTGCACTGTTTTGATAAGAAGATCGTCAAAATCAAGCGCATTGTTCGCTTTTAACTGCTTCTCATATTCCTCATACACTTCCGCAATCTTACGCTGACTGAAATCCCCTCCGGCATTTAACCGAAATTCCTCCGGTGTCACCAGTTCATTTTTTGCGTGGGATACTACTGCCAGAAGCGCGCGTTCCTTATAGATCTTCGTGTCAATCTGAAGAAGCTTACACACATCTTTCATCAACGTCTTCTGATCATCCGCATCATAGATCGTAAAATTCGTATCATATCCAAGCAAAGAAATGTGTCTTCTCAAGATTCTCACACACATCGAATGGAATGTGCTCACCCAGATGCTCTCTGACCCGAAGCCCACCAGTCTGTCTACTCGTTCCCGCATCTCTCCGGCTGCCTTGTTCGTAAATGTGATTGCCAAAATATTCCACGGATTCACACCCTTCTCTTCGATTAAATATGCTATTCTATGCGTCAGCACTCTTGTTTTCCCCGAGCCGGCTCCGGCAAGGATAAGGAGTGGTCCTTCTGTATAATACACTGCTTCCCTTTGTGGTTCATTTAATGTGTCGTAAATACTCAAGTCAACAATTCCTTTCTGTTTCTATCATTTATCTTCCATTCTTATTCTTCAATCATCATTTTAATAATCTCTTCATTGGTCTCTCTCATACCGTCTTTGCCAAGGCGTCCGATATTACCAATGGTCGCCTCTACCCCCTTTGTCACAATTCCGTCACCGGCATAGAACTGCTGACCGTTAAGATACATATTGTATCCAAGAATACCTGCGTCTACGGAAGAAGCAATTTTTGCAGCACAAGAAGCTTTTGCTCCGTCGCACACCATACCGGATACGATTGCCAAAGCATTGACTACTGTATGGATCACTTCATCATATCCGCCTCCGCATAAGTAAGCAATACCGGCTCCTGCTGCCGCTCCGGCGCTTACTGCTCCACAATATGCAGATAATCTTCCAATTCCGGTTTTCTGATGAATTGCCACAAGATTCGAAAGAGCCAATGCCCGATATGTTTTTTCTTCGCCGGAATTTAACTCTTTGGCATACTCAAGTACCGGAAGCGAACAAGTCATTCCTTGATTTCCGCTTCCTGCATTGATAATAACCGGAAGTTCACAGCCATTCATTCTTGCATCCGATCCTGCTGCGGCTCTGGCTTTCGCTCTCGTTCTTACATCGTCTCCATAAGCTTTCAACAATACCTGTCCGATATTTGCACCATAGTCACCACGCATTCCTTCGTCTGCGATCGCCGTATTATATTCAATCTGACGTCCGATCACTTCGCGGATGTCTTCTATGTCCACGGTATTAATAAAATCCCAGATTGATTTTACATCTAAAAGGCTTCGATCAGTCAATCCTTCTTCTTTCTCGCCTTCCACCGGAATATCAAGAAGCTTTTCGTGATCTTTTTCAATCAAAACGATATTGGTATGATAATTTGCAATGCGAACCTTTGCATAAGACTCCCCTTTGCTCACGGTCACTACGATTTCAAATGTAATACCATTGTCCACATGCTGAACAGAAATATCCGTCTTCTCAAGAAATGAAATCATTTCTTTTGTCTGTTCTTCGGTCACTTCTGCGATGACCTCCAGCTCCTTTTCCGGCTTTCCCGCGATGATACCTGCTGTGGCAGCTGCCGGAATTCCTTTCAAGTGATTCGTATTCGGAACGATCACACTCTTTACATTTTTAATAATACTTCCACTTGCTTCAATTACAACCTTATCCGGAAGACACCCCAACACTTCTCGCGCCTTTGCCGCCGCATATGCAAGAGCAATCGGTTCCGTACACCCCATTGCCGGTACCAGCTCCTCCTTTAAAATTTGGACATATGCCTGATATTTTTCATCCGTTTTATTCATTTTCATACCCCCTGTGTACCAGATCTTCGTACCTTTCATACCTTCCCGTATTATAACACGTATCTATAGATTACGCATAAAAATTTTCTCAAAACAATCAAATTCTGATTTCTCGATTTATTTTGCCTGCAAAGATCAATCAAAATAAATCTTGCCATCTAGTTTTGAATACTATATAATGTTTGTATCGAGGTGATAATATGACAATTGACACAAAAGACATGCTGAACAGCATCTTATCCAGTATTTCTCAAATCGACTATATCAAACCGGAAGATATTCCTAACATAGATTTGTATATGGATCAAGTAACAACTTTTATGGAGAAAAATTTAAGCGCTACTAAGCGTTATGATGAGGACAAAATTCTGACCAAAACTATGATCAACAATTATGCAAAGAACAATCTTCTTCCGCCGCCTGTGAAGAAGAAATATTCGAAAGAACATGTTCTTGTCATGATCTTTATCTATTATTTCAAAAATATTTTATCAATTAAAGATATCGAAACCTTGCTTACACCATTGACAGACAGTTATTTTGACGCCGAAGGCGGTTTATCTTTTACCGATATTTACAAAGATATCTGTGACCTGGAGAAATCGAGGATCACGGATCTTATGAAGGATGTAACAAAAAGTTATCAGTATGCGCTTGAGACCTTTGAGGACATGCCCGAAGAGGAGAGAGCAAAGCTTCAGACTTTTGCATTTCTGTGCAATTTAAGCTTTGATGTCTATGTAAAGAAACAAATCATAGAAAAATTGATCGACGGCCTTCCAAAGCCGGAATCTGACAAAAAGAAGAAGTAAAAACAGCCAGCTCATGACTATGAGGTACAAATAATCCCCGGGGGTAATGTGATATTTACCCCAGGGATTTCTTTTCGTTTATAATTTATTTACTGCCGCTGCCAAATATTCATTGCTTGCCTCATAGAAGCGCTCTTCTTCTACCATTTCTGCAAGCGCCGGATCGATCGGCATTTTACCAAGCACCGGAATTCTGAATTTCTCTGCGGTCCCATCTACATGGCTCTCACCAAACACTTTAATCTCTTTTCCGCAATCCGGACATTTCAAATAGCTGTAGTTTTCTACGATACCAAGCACCGGAATATCCATCTGTCTTGCCATATTGTAAGCTTTGCTTACAATCATCTGAACCAGATCCTGCGGAGATGTTACGATCACAACACCGTCCACCGGAAGAGACTGGAATACTGTAAGCGGAACGTCACCGGTTCCCGGCGGCATATCTACAAATAAATAATCCAGCTCTCCCCACATAACATCTGTCCAGAACTGTGTTACTACATTGGCAATGACCGGTCCTCTCCAAATAACCGGATCTGACTCATTCGGCAACAGCAAATTGACAGACATGATCTTGGTTCCGTCTTTTGCTTCCTGCGGAAAGATTCCATTTTCATCTCCCACTGCCGCCTCATGAACACCATACATCTTCGGAATAGATGGTCCGGTAATATCTGCATCAAGAATACCTACGGAAAATCCCTGTTCTTTCATCATTCTTGCCAGAGATGCGGTAACCATAGATTTACCTACTCCGCCTTTTCCGCTGACAACTGCGATCACTTTATTCACGTGAGAATGTGGATTTGCCGGTTTCTTAAAGTCCTGTGGTTTGCTGCTGCAAGAGTCTGCGTGTGCACATCCGGCACAATCAGACGGCTTGCAGTTCTTCTGCTCTTCTGCCATAATCGATTGATCCTCTTTTCTTAATACTTACTCTTACCTAATACACTAGGTGTTATTCTTTACATCGTCAAGCTCTCTACTCAACAACTGCAATAAGCTCCACTTCACATTTTACATTCTTCGGAAGTGTCTTCACAGCCACACAGCTTCTTGCCGGTTTTGATGTGAAATATTTTGCATACACTTCATTAAAAGCTGCGAAATCTCCCATATCTGCAAGGAAACATGTTGTTTTCAATACTTTGTCAAATGAAGTTCCTGCCGCTTCAAGAACTGCTGCCAGATTCTTGCATACTTGCTCGGTCTGCTCTTCAATCGTCTCAGCTTCCACTGCATCAACTGCCGGATTGATCGGAATCTGTCCTGCTGAATAGAAAATTCCATTGTGTACATAGCCCTGTGAATATGGTCCTAATGCTTTTGGCGCTTTTTCTGTTGATACTACTTTCATAATCTACCTCTCCTTTGTCATTTCTAATATTTTCTGTGCAATACACACATCAAAGAGTCCCATTCCTACGGATTTAAAATAGGTGGTCTCTCCGGTATCAGTAATTTCTCTAGGATCTTCCGCCAGATAATCACTCATCAAAACGGTCTGCTCTTTTTTAAGTCTTCCTTCTGCCAGAGGCTGGCTCAAATCTCCGCTCTCCTCACAGGCATATGGAAGTTCAATGTAAACTCGCTCTACAAGATCCCAGATTGCATCGGGAATTTCCCTCATGTCCGGTGTATAAGAACCGATGGCAATGATACATTTTCCACGAAGCATCTCTTTATCATTCGGAAGCACCGGCTCTTTAGACGGTGTCGTTGTACAGATGATCTCACTTGCTTTTACCAGTTCTTCTACCGTCTTACATTGTACTACTTTTACAGCTGGATTATCAATAGCTTTTTCCAGTCTCGTAAGATATTCTGTCAAATCACGGGCGCTGTGATTATATACGTACACTGTATGGATCGGTCTTGCCGCACATGCGTAAAGCGCTTGATAGAATCCCTGCACTCCTGCACCGACAATCCCCACCGCATGGCAATCCTTTCTTGAAAGATGGCGGATTCCCACACCTCCAACCGCTCCGGTACGCCACGCAGTCACTGCCTGTCCATCCATAACTGCCAACGGTCTGCCTGTCTTATAGTCATTGAGATACATAATCCCGTCAATGGACGGAAGCCCCAGACTTGCATTGTCCGGAAAAATGCTTAAAATCTTCGTCCCGATCACTTCTTTTGTATAGCATGGCATATAAAGCATGGTCTTATTATCTTGTTCCACACTCGGTCTTGGCGGCATATAGAAATCGCCCTTTCCAAAGATCCTATATGCCTCTTCAATCTGATCCATCATTTGCTGAAGATCCATCAATTCTTCGATTTGCGTTTTGTCGAATATAATCATTTTCACACACTCCTGATTCTTTTTCCCACAGTCAACCTTCTAATGGTTTGCCAATTTATAAATTTCATACATATCCTGCATATCTAATCGCTTGAAACATCCAAGTTTTACTGTATCTCCTTTTGTTGCGCTTTCTGCCATTTTCTTAAGCACCTCATCCGGCTGTACACCAATGGAAAGTTCTCCGATACTCGCTGGCATATCAAGCGCTCGGAAAAATTCTTCAGTCTTCTCGATAGCCGCTATTGCCGCCTCTTCTGCGCTGTCCCTTTCTATGTTCCAGACTTTCTTTCCGTAATGTGCAAATCTTGCAAGATCCAGCTGATACACATATCTCGCCCAGCTTCCCCACACCGCTGAAAGTGTTGCTCCGTGTGCCTCATCAAACATTCCGCCGATTTCATGTCCCAATTTGTGACAGGCAAAATCCTTTGGTCTTCCAAGTCCGGTCAGATTGTTGTGAGAAAGACTTCCGCACCACATAATCTCACTGAGCGCATCATAATCCTTCGGGCGTTCCACTGCTTTTAATCCGTTGCGGATCAATGTTCTCAGCAAGCCTTCTGCAATTTCATCCGTCAATTCATTTCCATCTTCCGGTGTAAAATATCGTTCGATTGTATGCATGAAAATATCTACGATTCCACAAGTCAGCTGATATTTCGGAAGTGTGTAAGTAAGTTCCGGATTCATAACCGCAAATCTTGGTCGGACAAGATCTGTATTCACACCGCCTTTTTTTCCTGTCTCTTCATTGGTCAACACTGCTGAATCGCTCATCTCACTTCCCGCTGCCGCAATCGTAAGGACAGCGCCTAACGGAAGCGCCTTGGTGATTGCTTCTTTTCCACTCCAGAATTCCCGAAGATCAATCCCTTCGTTTGCCGCTCCGATAGCAACTGCTTTTGCTGTATCAATGGAACTTCCACCTCCTACTGCAAGAATAAGATCTGCCCCAAAAGAAATTGCCCTTTCCACACCTTCTCTTGCAAGAGACATGCGCGGATTCGGCTTTACTCCTGCAAGCTCAGTATAAGAAATGCCTTCTTTTTGCAGCGACTCCTGCACTCTTTTAAGAAGCCCGCTTTTTATGACACTCCCTCCGCCGTATACGATCAATACTTTGGAAGCCCCCTGCTCTTTTGCAAGCCTTCCAGTCTCTGTTTCAACCTCTTTACCAAAGACAATCTTGGTTGGGGTGTATAATGTGAAATTCTTCATATGCTTTCTCCTTTCATATATTTATTTTGCATTCAAATAAAAAACTGCCAACTGTGTTCGGTCACGCAAATCAAGTTTATCCAAAATACTGCTTATGTAATTTCTTACCGTTCCCTCACTTAAAAACAACGTTTCTGAAATCTCTTTATTGCTCAACCCTTCTGCCACAAGCGAAATGATCTGAAGTTCTTTCTCTCCGATATCGTATCCTTGCCAGTCAAACTGTTTCTTCTCCGTCAGAAGTTCCGGAAGTTTCGCCATAATCTGTGTTCCAAATACGCTCTGCCCACAATAAACTGCACGAAGTGCCGGAAGAATGCTTTGGTAATCCTGTTTTAACAAATATCCTTTCACGCCATATTTCAACGCTTTTATAATATATTCATCATCAGAGAAGGTCGTAAGAAGGAGGATCTTCGCTTGAGGATCCCGTGCAAGAATCTCTTCTGCCGCTTCCAAACCACTCATTTCCTTCATACGGATATCCATAAGGAGTACATCTGGTTTGTTGGCATAATATAATTCCAACGCTTCTCTTCCGTCTGTTCCCACTCCGACGACCGTAATTTCTTCTTTTGTCTCTAAAATTGTTTTTAAAGCTCCCGCTATAAATGTATCGTCATCTACAATTACAACTCGCATCTAGCCTTCCCCTTTCTTCGGCACTGTAATATAGATACAAAATCCTTTTTCACATGAAATCTGGAAGTTTCCTCCCAGATTTTCTGCTCTTTCCCTCATATTACGAATTCCTATACCTTTGTCAGTCACATTATTCCTTGCCAGTTCTTCCGTGATCCCATTAGAAATCTGATTACTTCCATTATCTTTGATAACCAACTGATACAGCCCCGGATGCTCCCGAACTGTAATCTCTGCTTTCTTAGCGCCACTGTGTTTTGCAATATTGTTAAGCCCCTCTTTTACAATCGCAATAAAGCTGTATTTTACTTCACGCGGTACATAGTTTCCCACATCATAAGTAAACTGCACCGGGCAAAAATGATATTCTTCTATAATTCCCCGCAGGACTTCTCCCATATTTACAGAATCATCATGAAGATCATGGACACTTTCCCGCACATTTGTCATCGCTGTATTCAAAGTTTCTTCCAGCTGCGACAGAGGCTCCGACAACGTTTCTTGCTGGTTCACCGCCTTCATAGCTCCCACCATCAAAATTGCTCTGGACAACATATGTCCTACATGATCATGAATCTCTCTTGCAATACGATTTCTCTCTTTCAGCGTTGCCGCATAAATTTCATAGTCTTGGTTTTTCAATAAATTCTGATTTTTTTCTTTTAAAATCATATTCCACTCGGTGCTGTCATCCCTTGTCTTTTGATATTTATCCAAAAGCTTTCCATATATCCGAGACTGATAGGAAAGTACAGCGGAAAATACACAGCCTGCTATCTGAAGAATCAGATAAGCGTTCCCTTTTCCCATCCACACAAAAATACACAAAAAAATCAAAAAACTTGCCGGTACATACCTTTCATCTTCCAGCATACTGTAAAGAACTGTCGGAGCAAAGGCAGTCAAAGGCGGAAACAAAATGCACAAAACAAGCCATGCCCACGAAATCGTTCTTCTTTGAGCGGGACATAAATCCCACCAACTGACATAGATTACCGTCATAAGAAACGCTACCACAAACAACGTATCTGCTGGAATCAACAGTATGGATACGAAACTATATAAAATTAAAACGATCTGTCCAATCATAAACTGTCTCATCCTTTTCTCTCGTACAGAAATTGTGACAATTGTCATTTTCACTTTATGACACGTGACACTATTATTATAAACAGAAGCTCTTTATACTACAAGTAGCAAACAGTATAATCGCACTTCAAAGAAAGGAACTACTATCATGATTCATATTGAAAATCTAGTCAAGCGCTATGGTTCTGTGCTGGCTCTTGACCATCTAAACTTAGATATCAAAGAAGGAGAAATCTTCGGTCTCCTCGGTCCAAATGGTTCGGGCAAAACAACAGCCATCGGCTGTATTTTGTCCCTTCTTAAATATGATAAAGGAACCATCACCGTATTCGGAGAAGAAATGCACCCCAACAGTTACGAACTCAAAAAGAATATTGGTGTTGTCATGCAAAACGTGGCTGTTTTTGAACAAATGTCCGTCTGGGAAAATATTGATTACTTCTGCGGTCTATATGTCAAAGATAAGCATCAACGAAAAGAACTGGTAGAGGAAGCTATTGCATTTACCGGACTTCATGACTATCGAAAACTGCGCCCAAAGAAATTGTCCGGCGGTCTCCTTCGAAGGCTGAACATTGCATGCGGTATCGTACATAAACCAAAGCTGATTATTCTGGACGAACCAACAGTCGCTGTTGATCCGCAGAGCCGCAATCGAATTCTGGAAGGTATCTTAGAGCTAAACCGCCAAGGCTCCACCATCATCTATACTTCTCACTATATGGAAGAAGTAGAACAGATCTGTTCCAAAATTGCAATCATCGACCACGGACGGGTACTTGCCTGCGGAACTACGGAAGAATTAAAGAAGTTACTCAAAACCGGAGAAACGATTACCATTGAGGCAATCGCTCTAGATGAAGAACTTCTAAATGGATTAAAATCCCTTCCTCACATCTTTGATGTCAAATACGATAACCAGATATTAAAAATTCGCCTAAGCAGTGCAAAGCATAATCTGGTGCGAATCTTAAATTACCTTACCGAACAAGGAATCTCATTTGGACGAGTATTCTCCGAGCTTCCCACTCTTAATGATGTATTCCTTGAAATTACCGGAAAAGAACTACGGGATTAGGAGGCTTATTCTATGTTATTTTTGTTAAAATATCGTTTTTTACAAATTGTACGGGAATTCTCCGTCATGTTTTGGGCACTTGCATTCCCACTCATACTCGCCACACTTTTTTATTTCAGCTTTGGAAGAGCAGGACTTTCTTCTACAGGAGATCTTGAGTGGGATAAAATAAAAGTCTGCGTCATTGCGGAACATCAAGAAACGCAAAATTCATCTGCATTTCTTAGCTTTTTGGATACCTTAGATCAAAAAACACTGGATATTCTCCCCTGTTCTTCTGAACAAGATGCTTTAAAAGCACTGGAGCAAGGCAAGATCAATGGTATCTACTATGCCTCCGAAACTCCTTGCCTTACGGTAGGAAAAAATGGATTAAAGGAAAGTATTCTTACTTCACTCCTTACTTCCTACACACAGAACGCCGCCATGCTTACAGATATTGCCGCCTCTCATCCCGAAAATCTGGATGCGGCAATCTATGAACTTAACAATTACCGCCAAATCGTAAAGGAAACATCATTAGGCGGAGAAACACTTGACCCTAATGTCCAGTATTTTTTTGCCCTCATTGCCTATGCCTGTCTATCCGGAACCTTCCTCGGAGTCCGTGCATGCTTTGACAGTCAGGCAAATTTAACGCCTCTTGGGGCAAGGCGGAGCATTACCCCGACACACCGTCTGACAATGATCCTTACGGATATGTTTGTCCTTGTAGCAATCCACTTTATCAATATTATGATACTTACCATTTACATTAGTAAAATTCTGGGCATCAGTCTTGGGAAAAATATCCCCGCCCTTCTTCTCGTCAACCTAATGGGAAGCACTATTGGCATAACACTTGGTCTTGCTTTTGGTTCCCTTACAAAGATGTCTCTCAACATGAAAATGGGATTTTGTGTTTTATTGACATTGTTTCCTGCCTTTCTTGCAGGTCTTATGTTTGGTAACATGAAAAATATGATCGAACAACATTTACCAATTTTAAACCGGATCAATCCCGCCGCTGTGTTAAGTGACGCCTACTATTGTATGGGCGTATACAACGACATGGGACGATTTATGAGATGTATCCTTATTTTGTCATTCATGAGTATTATACTTTTACTTGCAGCATTTTTAGGAATCAGGAGGGAACGTTATGACAGTATTTAAAGGATTTTTGACAATCGCAAAGAGAAATCTTGGTATGATGTTCCTATACATCCTGATTTTTCTCGCAATCAGTCTTTTTTTTCAAAACACACTTGATGATTCTAAGTCGTCCGGTTTTCAATCCGAATCTCTTCCGATTGCAGTCATTGACTTGGACGGTGGAGAGTTGGCGGAAGGTTTTAAAGATTACCTTGCTTCTATTCATCATGTAAAAGAGCTTCCTAATGATCAAAACCTTCTTCAGGAACGCCTCTTTTATCGGGATATTTATTACATTGTGACCATTCCGGAAGATTTTGAACAATTTTGCCTATCCGGCAACAAAAAACTTGCGGTAACTAAACTTCCAGACAGTACAACCGGATACTATGTAGACCAACAGATCAATGATTTCTTGAATCATATACGCACCTTGACTGCCGGAGGATATTCTGTCTCAGAATCCATTAAGCTTGTCAAACAATATGTCTCAACCACTCCAAAAATAACCTTGATCGATAAGACGGGACACGGTGGAGATATACCGGATCACGCATTTATGTTCCAATATATGCCTTTTATTATTCTTTCCATCTTATGTTATGTACTGAGTTATATCATGATTTCATTTGGAAATCCTGATGTAAAAAAGCGAATGCTCTGTTCCAGCATCCCTGCGCGAAGTATCAATTTCCAGTTGATTCTCGGTCATATAGTAATTGGGCTCGGAGTCTGGCTGATCTGTATTATTTTTCCAATCATTCTGTATGGAAAAGAGGTTTTGAACGATCCTCATCTTCCATACTACCTGCTGAACAGTTTCCTTATGATGCTGGTATCACTTTCCATTGCATTTCTAATCAGCTCCTTTCCGATAAAAGAGGAGATCATCAATGGAATTGTCAATACCATTTCCCTTGGAATGTCATTTATCTGCGGCGTGTTCGTCTCTATGGATATTCTCGGAAAAGGAATCAAAACGGTGGCTCATTTTCTTCCCGTTTACTGGTATGAGATCGTCAACAACACACTTGCTGATAATGCCTCTTTGACAACTTCCCAAATGCAAACCCTCTTACAGGGATATGGGATACAGCTTCTCTTCGCAGCCGCATTCTTCTGCGTTGCTATGGTCTTTCGAAAAAACCGTGCGATCGGACAAGGATAAATACTTCTATCACAGAAAAAAGCCTTTGATGAACTAATCATCAAAGGCTTCTTTCATTTTATCCATAAATCCTTTTTTCTTCTTACCGCCTTTACCGGAGGTTTCGTTTTTTTCATCTGCCACATGCAAAGTATTGCCTGTCAATTCGTCGAATTTTCGAAGCGCTTCTTTTGCTTCATAGCTTAATTTCTCCGGTGTCTGAATCACCAGTGTTACATAGTGATCACCGCGAACTTGAGAATTGCGAACAGATGGTACTCCTTTGCCTTTCAAGCGTACTTTCGTATCTGTCTTTGTCCCCGCTTTTACATTGTATATTACATCGCCGTCTACGGTTTTAATCTTAATATCTGCTCCAAGGGCTGCCTGTGCAAAAGAAATCGGCACTGTGGAGAAAATGTGCATATCCTGACGCTGGAAAATCGGGTGTCTGGACACCATAACCTCTACAAGAAGATCTCCTCTCGGACCTCCATTTACCCCCGGCTCTCCTTTTTCACGAATACGAACGCTCTGTCCATTGTCGATGCCTGCCGGAATAGATACGGAAATTTTCTTCCGGCTGGAAACATAACCAGTACCGCCACAATCGGAACATTTCTCACGGACAATCTTACCGCTTCCGTGACAGTCCGGACATGTCTGTACGTTTTGAACCGTTCCAAAGAAGGACTGCTGTGTATACACAACCTGACCTTTTCCACCACATTTTGGACAAGCCTCCGGTGAAGTACCCGGTTTGGCTCCTGTTCCGTTACAAGTGGTACACGGATCTTTTAACACCACATCCAGTTCTTTCTCACAACCAAATACAGCCTCTTCAAATGTAATTCTTACACTCTTGCGGATGTTCATTCCCTGCCTTGGACCCTGACTTGCTCGTCCGCCTCTTCTGCCGCCGCCAAAAAGATCCCCAAAAATATCGCCAAAAATATCGCTGAAGTCTGCACCACTGAAATCAAAGCCTCCAAAGCCTCCGGCACCTCCGGCGCCTCCTTCAAATGCAGCGTGTCCAAACTGGTCATACTGACGACGTTTGTCCGGATCACTTAAAACCGCATAAGCCTCTGAAGCCTCTTTAAATTTCTTCTCAGCCTCAGCATCACCTGGATTTACATCTGGATGATATTTTTTTGCAACCTTTCTATATGCTTTCTTTAATGTGGCATCATCTGCATCTTTGCTGACACCAAGCACCTCATAATAGTCTCTTTTTGTTTCCGCCATAAAATCTTCTCCTCACATAAGGAAGTTCTGCCTAAACATAGGAAATTCTGCGGAACCAGACTTATTGAACATTTCGCCAAGTTCCGCAGAACAACCTTCGTACTAAGTGCGGGGACGCCTTACGGTATCCCTTTACCAAGTGTTCTGGGTTTAGACTTCCTTATAATCTCCATCTACAACATCATCGCCCTGGAATCCTTCCGGTGCCGGACCTGCACCAGCTCCCATATCCGGACCTGCGCCCTGAGCACCTGCTCCCGCTGCTGCGCCAGCCTGCTCATACATCTTTGTAAATAATTTCTGAGCGCTCTCTGTAAGTTTTTCTTTTCCTGCTTTGATCTCTGCGATCTGCGCATCAGACATATCATCCATGTTTACTTTCTCAAGTAATTCTTTTAATGCTTTGCAATCTGCTTCTACTGCTGCCTTGTCTGCTCCGTCAAGCTTATCGCCAACTTCTCCAAGTGCTTTCTCTGTCTGGAAAACCATAGCATCGGCTTCGTTCTTAGCGTCAATGCCTTCTTTACGTTTCTTATCCTGAGCTTCGAAAGCTGCTGCTTCTTTTACAGCCTTATCGATATCTTCATCAGACATGTTAGAACCTGCTGTAATTGTAATGTGCTGTTCTTTTCCTGTTCCAAGGTCTTTTGCCGATACATTTACGATACCATTTGCATCAATATCAAAAGTTACTTCAATCTGTGGGATTCCACGTGGAGCTGGTGCGATTCCATCCAGTCGGAACTGTCCCAGAGATTTGTTATCTCTTGCAAACTGTCTCTCGCCCTGTACAACGTTGATATCTACTGCTGTCTGATTATCTGCAGCTGTAGAGAAGATCTGGCTCTTCTTTGTAGGGATTGTTGTATTTCTTTCAATTAATCTTGTAGCAACACCGCCCATTGTCTCAATAGAAAGAGAAAGAGGTGTTACATCAAGAAGAAGGATGTCGCCTGCGCCTGCGTCTCCTGCAAGTTTACCACCCTGTACGGAAGCACCAAGTGCTACACATTCATCTGGGTTTAAGGATTTGCTTGGCTCTTTACCTGTCAGACGTTTTACTTCTTCCTGTACTGCCGGAATACGTGTAGAACCACCTACGAGAAGTACCTGACCAAGCTCAGAAGCTGAAATTCCCGCGTCAGAAAGTGCTCTCTGTACCGGCTCAGATGTCTTCATTACAAGATCATGTGTTAATTCATCAAATTTTGCTCTTGTAAGGTTCATATCAAAATGTTTTGGTCCCTCAGCAGTTGCTGTAATAAATGGCAGGTTGATGTTAGATGTTGTTGCAGAAGAAAGTTCCTTTTTCGCTTTCTCAGCAGCTTCTTTCAATCTCTGAAGAGCCATCTTATCTGTAGATAAATCTACACCTTCCTGTTTCTTAAATTCAGCGATCATGTAGTCTGTGATCTTCTGGTCAAAGTCATCTCCACCAAGTCTGTTGTTACCTGCTGTAGATAATACTTCGATAACACCGTCACCGATTTCAATGATGGATACATCAAAAGTACCGCCGCCTAAGTCATATACCATGATTTTCTGTTCTTTCTCATTGTCAAGACCATATGCTAAAGCTGCTGCTGTAGGCTCGTTGATGATACGTTTTACATCAAGACCTGCGATTTTACCGGCGTCTTTTGTTGCCTGACGCTGAGCATCATTGAAGTAAGCAGGTACTGTAATAACAGCTTCTGTTACTTTTTCTCCCAAATATCCTTCTGCGTCTGCTTTTAATTTCTGAAGTGTCATTGCAGAAATTTCCTGTGGAGAATATTTCTTGTCATCGATTGTTACTCTGAAATCAGAACCCATTTCTCTTTTAATAGAAGAAATTGTTCTCTCAGCATTTGTTACTGCCTGACGTTTTGCAGGTTCACCTACAAGACGCTCTCCTGTTTTTGTAAATGCCACAACAGATGGGGTTGTTCTTGCTCCCTCTGTATTTGTAATAACAGTTGGCTGTCCACCTTCCATAACTGCTACACAGCTGTTTGTTGTACCTAAGTCAATACCAATAATTTTTCCCATGATAAATTCCTCCTAAAATTCTATTGAATATTATATAAAGTGCTTTTGGTTAATTAGCTACTTTTACCATACTGTGTCTCACAATGGAGTCACGGTATGTATACCCTTTTTGGAACTCTTCGGCTACAATATTTTCACCAAAGTTCTCATCATCCACATGCATCACTGCGTTGTGGAAATTCGGGTCAAATTCCTTTCCTACCGCCTCGATAGGTTTCACCTCGATTTCTTCCAAAGTTGTCATTAAGTGTTTATACACTTTCTCCATTCCTTGGACGAATGGATCTTCTTTGTCTTCTTCCTTCACTGCATCCAATCCTCTTTCGAGATTGTCTACAACCGGAAGAATCTTTTCTATGATATCTTTCGCTCCAACTTCGTACATCTGGGATTTCTCCTTGTCTGTACGTTTGCGGAAGTTATCAAACTCTGCCATTTGACGAGTGAGTCTGTCAGTCAGTTCCTCAATTTTCTCGTCTTTTTTATCTTTTTTATTTTTCTTGCCAAATAATTTCTTCTCTGACTTCTTATCTTCTTCGCTTTCTTCTGTCTTGGCTTCGGTTTCTTCTGCTTCTTTTTCTTCTGTCTCTTCCTCCGCCTTTTCTTCCGTCTCGGCTTCAGCCTCTTCTGTTTCCTGCGCGTTTTTCTTCGCTTCTTCCACCGCTTCTTTTACCATTTCTTCCTGACTTTTGTCCTGTTTATTTTCCAACGGTTCTCCCACCTTTCTTATTTTTCTTGATGAAACATCTGATCCAGTTCATTTTGAAGACGCTTCATTGATTTCAGCACATGTTCATAATCCATACGCTTCGGACCGATAATTCCTATGGTTCCCTTCATGCCGTCTCCCAATTCATACGTCGCAGTCACTACACTGCAATCTTTCATCGTCTGAACCGGCGTCTCATCTCCGATATATACTTGAATTCCTGTATTCTCTTCCTGTGCAAGCGTCTGCGTCACAAGCTCTGTAAGCTGCTGTTTCTCTTCAAAGGCACTGATAATATCCTGTGCACTTTCTTTATCTGAAAGTTCCGGATACTTGAAAATGTTCGTTGCGCCGCTTGTATAGATCTGCATGTCTTCGTCAATCTGTATCGCATCCGCAACTGCATCCAGCACATTTCCTACTACCATACTGTGGATGCCTGCCTGCTCTTTTAGTCTGGCGATCAATCCAAGATTAATCTCTTCGATCGACATTCCGTTGAGCGTTGTGTTAAGCAGCATATTCAGCTTTAACAAATTTTCATTGCTGAGAGGTTCCTCCAAATTAATGATCTTGTTCTTAATCACATTTCCGCTGAGAACGATCACTGCAATGATCTGCTCTTCGTCCACCATGGATAACTGAATAAACTTGATCTTATTACCATTGTTCATAGGAGTGGATACCATCGTCGCATAGTTGGTACTGCTCGCCAATACTTTCGCCGCTTGCTTTAGAAGCTGTTCCATTTTGTCAGCCTTCTCAAGCATCTGCTCCTGCTTATCGTTTAGTTCCTGCTCCTTTTCTTCCATTAATATATCTACATAAAGGCGATAACCCTTATCCGAAGGAATCCGTCCTGCCGATGTATGTGGCTGCATAATATAGCCAAGTTCTTCTAAATCCGCCATCTCATTACGAATCGTTGCAGAACTCAGATTCAAGTCCGTATACTTAGAAATTGTCCGAGATCCAACCGGCTCGCCAGTTTCCAGATACGTCCGAATGATCGCGTACAGAATTTTCAGTTTTCTGTCACTTAATCCATGCTCCGTCACCATCTGCATTCCTCCCTTCGATTTCTTTATTAGCACTCTTTAAATTCGAGTGCTAACATCTTTCGAATATAATTTATCACTACGATTTTCGTTTGTCAACAGGGTTTATATAAATTTTATCATTTGGGACGTAGCATTTTTGCAAAATGCTACGTCCCAAATGATATTTCCCCCTGTTCCAAAATGAAAAATGTGGTGTCCTTTTTGATTTTCCTTCTATATACATTACATATTTATAACTTTTTCCTGTACTTTCGTGCACAATTCTTTTGCTTTTTTTAGTGATATTTGCATTTCGTCTTTTATTTTGTAAATATAAGCCAACCTTATATCTTTTTCTTCAAATACTTGCGATAACACTGACAAGTTGTGCTTTGTTTGCAGGCTTTTAGCATAATCAATCGCAAGTTCAATTCGCTGCGTCAGCATTTCTTCAGCTATATCTAAAAAGACTTTTGTTTCTCTTTCTTTATGAAATTCTTCGAAACTTTTAGCATCAGGAAATGTCTTTTTATACATAAGTAGCGCTTTTTCATGAATAACAATTGCCGTATTCGACCTGTATTCATTGACACTGCTATATTTATATTTGGACAAATCGTTGACCATACCCGCTTTCACAGGATTTAAGTGAATATATCTTAAACACATCCAGAAATATTTTTCATTTTCAATACATTCGCTGGCGAATCGATTTTGAAACACATGACCATTTCGCTGATGTTTAAAATTATAATATAACGCATATTCTGATAAAACAGCTGCCATGAATCTTGATAAAATCTGAATTTCTGATCGGATAATAAAATGAGCATGATTAGACATAATACAATAACTATAGATTTCCACCTTAAAGATCTCAAGGTGTTTTAGAATAATTTTAATAAAATAACTTTTTTCACGCTGCTGGTTAAAAGTTCTTTCCTTATTAATGCCTTTAACCATAACGTGATACATTCCTGTACTGCTTTCCTGCCGTCTTTTCATCGGTAACTATGTCCCCTTCCTAATTAAGTACAGGTCAAAAGTCAATTTAGGACACCCCATTTTTCATTTTGGAACATAGCAATTGTTAACTTGGGACGTAGCCTTTTGCAAAAATGCTACGTCCCAAATTACTAAATTACTATTTCATTTCTTCTCTTACTTCTTTGAAGCATTTAACGATGAAATCAATATCTTCTTTTGTATGGCTTGCGCACACCTGCGTACGGATTCTTGCTTTTCCCTTTGGAACTACTGGGTAGGAGAATGCTACTACATATACGCCTTTTTCCATCATACGTTTAGCAAATTCTGCTGCGGTCTTCTCATCATAGAGCATAACTGGTACGCAAGGATGTGTTCCCGGAATGATATCGAAACCATTATCTACTAATTCTTTACGATAGTAAGCTGTTACTTCTTCCAGATGGTCACGAAGTTCTGTGCTCTCATCCAACATATCGAATAATTCAATACTTGCTCCTGCGATTGCCGGTGCCAAAGAGTTAGAGAACAGATACGGGCGGCTTCTCTGACGGAGAAGATCAATAATTTCTTTGCGTCCGGAAGTATATCCACCTGATGCTCCGCCAAGTGCTTTTCCAAGTGTTCCGGTAATAATATCTACACGTCCCTGTACTCCACAGTATTCCGGTGTTCCACGTCCAGTCTTTCCTACGAATCCGACTGCATGGCTGTCGTCCACCATAACAAGCGCATTATATTTATCAGCCAGATCACATACGCCCTGAAGGTTACAGATAATACCATCCATGGAAAATACACCGTCTGTTGCGATCAACTTAATTCTTGCCCCAGCTTCGTCGGCTTCTTTTAATTTTGCTTCCAGATCTTCCATATCGTTATTTTTATAGCGGAAACGTTTTGCTTTACAGAGACGTACTCCATCAATAATAGAAGCATGGTTCAACTCATCACTAATTACAGCATCTTCTGCTGTGAGAATGGTCTCAAACAATCCTCCATTTGCATCGAAACAGGAAGAGTAGAGAATCGTGTCATCGGTTCCGAGGAAATCAGAAATCTTTTTCTCTAATCTCTTATGAATATCCTGTGTTCCGCAAATGAAACGAACAGATGCAACACCATATCCTTTCTCATCATAGGTTCTCTTAGCAGCTTCAATCAGACGAGGGTTGTCGCCAAGTCCAAGGTAGTTATTTGCACACATGCATAAAAGTTCTCTTCCATCCTCCATTTTAACCCGCGCTCCCTGCGGTGATACAAATGGGGCTTCACCTTTAAACAAACCAGCCTCTTTGATGCCCTCTACTTCTTTGGTATAAATATCTAAAATATCATTTTTACGTGCCATTGTTCTTATTCGTCCTTTCCTTATCATGATGCTCGGCGGTTATCATAACCGCCGTCACCACTTACTTACAACATTCATTTTTAGTCATTCACATGTGCCCAATCAAGAATTACTTTTCCAGATTCTCCGGAAATCATTGCTTCAAATCCCTTTTCGTAATCCTTAATGTCAAAATGATGAGTGATAATTGGAGAAATATCCAGTCCTGCCTGAAGCATGGTAGACATTTTATACCATGTATCCCACACCTTTCTCCCATAAATACCGCGGAGATTTAATCCATTAAAGATCACTGTTTCAAGATCTACTTTGGCATCTGTTCTCTGAAGTCCAAGAAGTGCAATATTTCCACCATGCTTCATGTTATGGATCATATCATGAAGACCTGCCTGTGAACCTGACATTTCAAGACCTACATCAAAGCCTTCTGTCATTCCGATTTCTTTCATTACGTCCTTCAGATTCTCTTTTCCCAGATTTACCGCTCTTGTTGCACCAAGTTTCATAGCAAGATCCAGACGATACTGATTAAAATCTGTAATTACAACATGTCTTGCTCCTGAGAATTTCGCAATCGCTGCAGCCATAATTCCAATCGGTCCTGCTCCCGCCACCAACACGTCTTCGCCAAGCATATCGTAAGAAAGCGCCGTATGTGTTGCATTTCCGAATGGATCGAAAATTGCGTACATCTCTTCCGGAATATTCGGATTACATGGCCATACGTTTGAAGATGGGATTACAAGATACTCTGCAAACGCACCGTTTCTATTAACACCAACACCTTTGGCATCTTTACAATTTTCCTTATGCCCTTCCAAACAGTTTCTACATTTTCCACAAGTAATATGACCTTCGCCGGATACAAGATCGCCAATCTTAAAACCTTCTACACCAGGCCCAACCTCTACAATTTCACCAACATACTCATGTCCTGCCGTAAGTCCGATCGGGATTGTGTGCTGCGCCCAATCATTCCACTGGTAAATGTGTACATCTGTTCCGCAGATGGCTGTCTTGTGAATCTTAATCTTGACATCATTCGATCCCAATTCAGGAATCGGAACTCTCTTCATCCACAAACCTTCCTCAGGTTTTTCTTTTACAAGTGCCCACATCAATCCATCGTTTCTTTCACTCACTTTATTAGACCTCCCGTTTCTATCGTCTCCCCAGACGATTTATTTTATCGATATAATTATAACACTCATTTATAGCATGTACAACTTTTTTTATTATGTTTTTTGTCGATTTTGACAATTTTTTCACATTCCAAAATCATTTTTATAGCACTTTTTACATATTTTTGTAGACAAATTTATTATTTTTATTTATAATTAGGTTGTTACTTGTTGATACGTTTGTGCGGAAAGTGTTCGGATAGTTCCTCTTCCGGCTCTTAAACGTATCATCTGCATTATCACAATCGGGGGACAAATCTATAGAGAAAGAGAGGTAGTGGATATATTTCGGCAATATATCTGCAAAATCAACATGAAAAAAGTTTTTGAAAAATGGAACAGTATCAGTCTGGTTCTTAGAATTTTATGCGGACTGATCATTGGTATCATCCTGGGTCTTGCAATTCCTAAGGCAACTGTGATCATCATTTTAGGCGATCTGTTTGTTGGCGCCTTAAAGGCAATTGCCCCACTTCTGGTGTTCTTCCTTGTTATGAGCGCACTTGCTCACATGGGCGAAGGCCAGAAGACAAACATGGGCTTCATTGTTATGCTGTACATGCTCGGCAACCTATTTTCAGCGCTGGTATCTGTTATCGCATGTAAGCTGTTCCCAGTTACTCTTACACTTGCAGAAGCAGCCGGCGGAGACATGGCTCCTCCAAGCGGTGTGGGTGAGGTCTTAAAGAATCTGCTGTTAAACGTTGTATCTAACCCTGTAGGTTCTATTGTAAATGCTAACTATATCGGTATCCTTGCATGGGCTTGTATTTTCGGTATCGCATTAAAGGGCGCTTCCGCTTCAACAAAGAAAATGCTGGATGATTTCTCTGACGCAATCTCTACCGGTGTAAAATGGGTCATCAGCTTTGCTCCATTTGGTATCATGGGATTAATCTTCAATGTTATCTCTACTTCCGGATTAGAAGCTTTGTTATCTTACGGAAGACTGATTCTTGTGTTAGTCGGAAGTATGGCATTTGTAGCATTTATCATGAATCCAATCATCGTGTTCCTGTGTATCAGAAAAAACCCATACCCACTTGTGTTCAAGTGTCTGGCAAAGAGTTTCATTACTGCATTCTTTACACGTAGTTCTGCTGCTAACATCCCAGTTAACATGGAACTTTGTGAAGAACTTGGTTTGGATGAAGAACAGTATTCTATTTCTATTCCACTTGGTGCAACCATCAACATGGCCGGAGCTGCTATTACAATCTCCGTTATGGCATTGTCCGCAGCTTATACTGTTGGAATCGATGTAGACTTTGGAACAGCCCTTGTACTCTGTGTACTTGCAGCGCTTAGTGCAGCCGGTGCTTCCGGTGTTGCCGGCGGTTCACTTCTCCTTATTCCAATGGCCTGCGGATTATTCGGAATTCCATCTGAAATCGCAATGCAGGTTGTAGGTGTAGGCTTCATTATCGGAGTTATTCAGGATTCCTGCGAGACAGGTCTGAACTCCTCTACAGACGTTCTCTTCACAGCAGCAGCTGAATTAAGAGATAGAAGATTACACCCGGAATATTACGCAAATAAAAAAGAAGCTAAAGCTGAATAAATTGAATATCAATATACATAAAACAGGCATCCGATTCATATCAGATGCCTGTTTTTTCAATTTGGGACACCCCTCTTTTCAATTTAGGACAGGGGATGATGCAATTTGGGACGTAGCATTTTGTAAAAATGCTACGTCCCAAATTAATTACCACTCAAACTTTTTAGCGAAGTATGCATCAAGTTCATCAATTTTAACTCTTTCTTGTTCCATTGTATCACGGTCACGGATTGTTACTGCCTGGTCTTCTTCTGACTCGAAGTCGTATGTCACACAGAATGGTGTTCCGATCTCATCCTGACGGCGGTAACGTTTACCGATATTTCCTCTCTCGTCGAATTCACAATTGTATTTCTTGCTTAATTGTGCATATACTTTTTCTGCACCTTCACTTAGTTTTTTGGAGAGTGGAAGAATACCGATCTTAATCGGTGCAAGTGCAGGATGGAAACGAAGTACTGTTCTTACATCTCCGCCTTCCAGTTCTTCTTCATCATAAGCACTGCAAAGGAATGCGAGCACCATACGGTCTGCGCCAAGTGATGGTTCAATAACGTAAGGGATATATTTAATCTTCTTCTCGTCATCAAAATAGGTCATATCCTGCTTAGATACGTTCTGATGCTGCGTCAGGTCAAAGTCTGTTCTGTCTGCAATTCCCCACAGTTCTCCCCAACCAAACGGGAATAAGAATTCGATATCTGTTGTCGCTTTACTGTAGTGGCTTAATTCTTCTGGAGAGTGATCGCGGTAACGCATCTCTTCCTCTTTAATTCCAAGAGTCTCTAACCAGTCAAGGCAGAACTTCTTCCAATATGCATGCCATTCAAGATCTGTATCCGGCTCACAGAAGAATTCCATTTCCATCTGTTCAAATTCTCTTGTACGGAACGTAAAGTTACCCGGCGTGATCTCATTTCTGAAAGATTTACCGATCTGGCAAATACCAAACGGAAGTTTCTTTCTTGAAGTACGCTGTACATTTTTGAAATTCACGAAAATTCCCTGTGCAGTTTCAGGACGAAGGTATACAACACTTTTCGCATCTTCTGTAACACCCTGAAATGTTTTAAACATTAAATTAAACTCACGAATCTCTGTAAAATTATGTTTTCCACATGTCGGACATGGAATGTTGTGTTCCGCAATATACGCTTCCATCTGTTCATGGCTCCATCCGTCAATACTGTCACCAATATCCAATCCATTTTCATGCGCAAAATCTTCAATCATCTTATCTGCACGGAAACGTTCGTGACACTCTTTACAATCCATTAATGGATCACTGAATCCGCCAAGATGTCCGCTGGCTACCCATGTCTGTGGATTCATCAGGATTGCACAGTCAACACCAACATTATATGGAGACTCCTGTACAAACTTCTGCCACCATGCTTTCTTAACATTATTCTTAAGTTCTACTCCAAGGTTACCATAATCCCATGTATTTGCAAGCCCGCCGTAAATCTCAGAACCCGGATACACGAATCCTCTTGATTTTGCCAACGCCACAATCTTATCCATAGTTTTTTCTACCATACCTCTTCTCCTCACCTTCTATAAATATTTCCTATAATATAATAATAAATAATTATACCTTATAAATACACTTATTTTCAAGACTTATTGTGTAATTGTTTCCAGTATTTCCAAAGATTTAAACTGTTTTCCCAAATATTCTTTGAGATAAGCTGTCACAATCTCGCTTAATTGCTGAAGCACCTCTTCTTTTACGAGGAAATTATAAAGCTTCTCTACCGGAGAAGATACAATATACTGCAATGTATACAGCGTGGATGGATGCAAGGAAATTCCGTCCGTTATATGATTCATACATTTTCCGCAGACGAGCCCACCCTTCCTTACACTGAATACAGCACTTTTTTCTCTTTCCCCGCAACAGATACATTCGAAAACCTGAGGGCCTTCACCGTTGATACAGAGCATTTTTAATTCATATATGTATCGGATCAGCCGATCCGGAAGTCTGGGATTGGTCAGTGCCCTGAGTGTCTGATAAAGAAGTTTCAACATCATCGTTTCATCATTTGCCTCTCTGGCATAGTAATTTGCAAAATCCAGAAAATAAAAGCCATAATAAGCCCCTTCCATATCTGTGCGCAATTCTTCGAAATAATTTGAAATAGAGGCCGACACCAATGTATATGATGTCCGCCCCTCGTAAACGGTAAATGTTCCGAAGGAAAAAGGATTGGTCGCCCCCACCAAAGCACTGTTGGGGCGTCTTGCTCCTCTTGCAAAAGCTGCAATTTTTCCACGTTCCTTACTTAAGATTACCACTCGTCTGTCATTTTCACCAATAGCGGTCTGTGAAAGCACCATTCCGGTTACTACGATCTGATTCACAAGCTTCCTCTCTTTCGCAATTTTTCATAATTTCTGCACAGATTTCCATCCCTTTATAATAAAGGTAATCTTCAATCTTTCCTGTTTCCAAAAATCGATTCCAATAGATTTCTTCCATGTCATCACCTCATCCTATGTTATATCTTTAGGTTCTCCCATGGAAGATGTTTTTTATTCCTCTTCTCGATATCCAAAATTTTTCATCAAGAATTCACTGTCACGCCAATCTTTCTTCACTTTCGCCCAAAGCTTCAGATTTACTTTGCATTCCAGCATTCTTTCTATTTCAAATCTTGCAGTACTTCCAATTTTTTTCAACATATTTCCTTGTTTTCCAATAATTATCCCCTTGTGGGAATCTCGTTCACAGATTATTGTTGCATCTATATGCATCACTTTATTTCTCATTTTCATCTGATCAATGGCAACTGCGATTCCGTGAGGAATCTCTTCATTCAGACTATGCAGCGCTTTTTCGCGAATAATTTCCGCTACAATCTGTCGTTCCGGCTGATCTGTAATCGTATCTTCATCATAGAATTGCGGTCCATATGGAAGATATTTCATGATCACCTTTAATAATTCATCTGTATTATTTCCATTTCTTGCAGAAACCGGAACAATTTCTGCAAAATCGTACAAATCCTTGTAAGCCACAATGGATTTGAGAACTTCTTCGGGTTTCACGCTGTCGATTTTGTTGATGACCAGAATTACCGGCGTCTTCACTTTTTTAAGCTGACTTGCAATATGCTGCTCTCCCGCTCCGATAAATGTCGTTGGCTCCACCAGCCACATAACTACATCCACCTCATTAAGCGTGCGCTCTGCTACATTGACCATGTATTCTCCAAGCTTATTTTTGGCTTTATGTATACCCGGAGTATCCACAAATACAATTTGGCCTTCCTCTGTCGTAAGAACCGTTTGAATGCGATTCCTCGTTGTCTGCGGTTTATTTGATGTAATTGCAATCTTCTGTCCGATCAAATAATTCATCAACGTAGATTTCCCCACGTTCGGACGACCGATCAATGTTACAAATCCCGATTTATAATCCTTATTCATATGTCCTCCTTGTTCATTTGGGACGTAGCATTTTGTAAAAATGCTACGTCCCCCGTTAAAAGCTTGTCAAAGTTTTAAACAGTTCTTTTTCTTCTTCAATTTTATCTTCTCCACCGATGACACACATTTGATCTGTCCGAAGAACTGCTTCTGCCACCTTGTATAGAGCGCGGATATCATCCTGCCCTGCATCAAGGATCTGATTTCTCTCTTCGCGTATCATTTCTGCACTTACTTTATTCATATAAAGATTCATGGAACGGTCACCCTTAGATGCCGGCGTCATTGGCTGGTCGATACCGCTCATTGTTCCGATAATATATTTTGTCATATCGCGTTCACTGACGGTAAAGTTTTTAAGATAATCTACTACACCGTCATATACGTCCAGTGTCCGTTTCAAATTCGGATCGCGGTAAGATACAAAATATCCTTCCCCAATCCGGTTGAAATTGCTCATACATCCGTATGCCCCGCCTTTGACACGGATATTCTGCCACAGATAATCGTAACTCATGATAACTTTGAGAATCTGTAACGCCCCTGTATAAGCTACGCCTTGATCAATAAAGTTTCCTGCCTTAGCAACATACTGTACCTTAGAGGCTGTCTTAAATCCTTCGTTCTTTTTCTCACAGTGAATCACACAGCGGCTTTCTTCTTCTGAGGCTTGCGTATGAAGGCTGTTTTTCAATTTATCTACCATCGCTTCCAAGTCTTCAAGTCCTTCTCTCGCAGCAGTATAACTGAGCATCATATTATCTCCACAGAATAATTTCTTCGAAAGATCTATTAATTTTTCCGATAATTTTTCTTTTGCTTCCTCAAAATGTTCCTCAAGATAGGAAACAGTCTCATAAAAGGCAATTCCATTTGTCATATCCTTCAATTTTGCAGCAGGTGAAGCATATGACTGTGCCCGAAGTACAGCAGTTACATGGCCGGAAGACTGGAATTTCATCAAAAGCCTTGACTTTAGCATTGCAAGAATCTCGCGAATCCGCTTTCCATCATCAAGTTTAGATTCCATTAAAATTTCCCGCATCATGTCAAATGCAACCGGAAGCTTTCCATATAATGCTTTTCCTTTAATTTCAAAAGTTGCCTTAAATGCTTTCTCTCGAATATTTGTCACATCATTATAAAGTTCCAAAGAGGTGCCGATTCCTCCTGTATTTACATTAATCTCATTAAATAATGTTCCATAATCATAATGCTTTGTATCAATAATTCCAAGAACAGATTGCAAGATTCCTACATACGGAAGGTCTTCCTCCTCCACTGAGGACATGTCAAATAACACATCTACATAACCGATTCCATTCGTTTCAATCTCATGGAAAATAACCGGAACACCGGCAAGTGTCAGTTCTTCGTTAATGATCGGCTCGATCTCTCTACTAATATCTTCTCTCTTTAGCACTGGAATCTTCTCAAGATTTTCCTCACTCTCCGGTTCAGACTGGTAATCCTCCAATGCATGTGTCTTTTGCACAAATGTTTCTATTTCTTCTGCTGTAAGTGAAGCTTTGTATTCTTGAAGTTTCTCCTCCAGTTCTGCCTCCATACGAGCGGTACGCCCTTTTTCCGGTGTAACGATTACGATTGCTCCATGAGGATTATCCAGAAGATAGTTTTGAATCAACGCTTCATAATAACCTGTTCCAATTTGTTTCTTTAGAAATTCAAACATATCTAACGCCTCAATGTGGATAAATGGCTTTTCATCATCATATAGCCAGCTGTCCATCATTTGAAGACCGTACATCAATCCCTTTGGATAATTTCCAAAGTCAGCCTCTCGATAACGGAATTCATGATAATTAATTCCTGCTTCGATTGCTTTTGTGTCAATTCCATTTTTAACGCTTGCTTTCAAAACATCTTCAATCACTTGGATAAATTCTTCTTTTTTCTCTTCGTTGGCATTCTTTGCGATCACAGAAAAAATCGGCTGGTAAATCCCGTTATCGTAAGACCCCATAATATCTTTCCCGATTCCCGCGTCAGTGAGCGCTTTCTTAAGCGGCGCACCCGGAGCCGACAATAACGCATAATCCAAAATCTGAAATGCAAGATACAGCTCTTTATCTAAGCTCGTACCAACAACTTTATTATAAGAAAGATAAGTATTATCTTCCTCTGATTCCTCACTGGCTATGGAATACGGGATAACCTTCTCCTGCATTTCCGCAAAAGGTTCCTGGAAACGGATTCTAGAATCTACCGGTTCTCTGTCGTATTTCCCTAAATATTCCTGATCCAGCCAATGAAGCTTCTCTTCAATGTCCATATCTCCATACAAATAAATATAGCTGTTGGATGGATGATAAAACTTTCTATGAAAATCTAAAAATTGCTCATACGTCAGTTCCGGAATTACCTCCGGATCTCCGCCAGATTCATTTGCATAAGATGTATCAGGAAAAAGTGTATTTAATATTACCCGATCCAGCACTCCTTCCGGTGAAGAAAATGCACCCTTCATCTCATTGTATACGACACCGTTATATTTCAGCTTATCTTCTGCCGAATCGAGCTGATAGCTCCATCCCTCTTGTCGGAAGATTTCTTCATGCTCATAAATGTTCGGATAAAATACCGCATCCATATATACATGCATCAAATTCTGAAAATCTTTATCATTACAGCTTGCCACCGGATACACCGTCTTATCCGGATAAGTCATGGCATTCAAAAATGTATTTAAAGAACCTTTTACCAATTCCACAAAGGGATCTTTCGCCGGAAAATTTCTGGAACCGCAGAGCACAGAATGCTCCATAATATGCGGAACTCCTGTACTATCTGACGGCGGCGTACGAAAGCCGATACTGAACACCTTATTATTGTCATCATTTTCTATATATACAACTCTTGCTCCACTTTTTCTGTGGCGGAGAAGATATCCTTTCGCCTTGATCCCTTTCAGGTCCTCTTCTTTTTGTAATTCATAAGCATATAAATCTTTGATACTCATAAATTGATCTGCTCTCCTTTCACGAAACTAAATCTCATCGCTATTATTCTATCCTTTTTCTTCTTTTTTCACAAGAATATCTTCGGATATTTTCCCGCTATCCCAGCATGTCTTTTCATCTTCTTTTGTAATTTCGCGGATTACTTTACACGGATTTCCAACCGCCACCGAATTGTCCGGAATATCTTTTACGACAACACTTCCTCCTCCGATCACCACATTGCTTCCAATTGTCACCCCCGGCATTACCTGCACACCGGCTCCGATCCACACATTGTCTCCAACCGTGATCGGATATGCGTATTCCAGTCCTTGATTTCTTCTAACCGCATCAATTGGATGTCCCGCTGTATGGAAGCCGCAATCCGGAGCAATAAATACATTATCTCCAAAGGTTACTTTCCCACCATCTAAGATTACCAGATTATGATTGGAATAAAAATTCTCCCCGATCTCAATATTGTATCCGTAATCGCACCAAAAAGGGGCTGTAATACAGAAGTTTTCTCCTGTTTTCCCCAACAATTTCTTCAAAATGATTCTCTGGTTCTCTTCATCCGATGGGCGAAGCTGATTATAATCATAGCATAGATTTTTCGCTTCTGTTCTTTCTTTATACAATGTTTCATCATAATTCGCATCATAAAGTTTCTTTGTTACCATCTTCTCTTTTTCTGTCATTTAATTTCCTGCCTCCACTTTCATAATTTTCCTATTCCTCATCACTTTTATTTGTCTTTGAAAACAATTTTATACTCGTCAAGATCATATTCATCCGCAAAAAATCCAGTCAGCATAGTCTCTGCATTACTTCTCGCATTTTCCAGTAATCCATTGGCAATTGCATTTTCCTGAGCATTTAACTTCATTTTCTTTACTGCATCATTATTTTCTTCTAAGGTAATCTTACTGAAAATACTCTCTTCCTCGTGATAAACCTTAAAAGAATCCATATCCAGTTCATTGCTCAATACTTTCGCTTCCGGAAGTTTTACTTCAATCGTTTTATTTTTTTCTTTCCATTCGATCTCATTAAAATCATATCCTGCTTTGATGACGATATCATAACTATATATGTATTTACTCTGAGTAAACGGAATTCGCATTCCATACAACTCTTTTGCATCTTCCGTCACATTCACTTCTGTACAATACGCAGACTGCGTTGCCATCTCGCCAATATCTTCAAAACCTATTTTTGTTGTTTTACTTTCAGACACATTGATCACGCGTACACCTACTCTAATTGCTGCCACAATAGCTATCAAAAGCGCAAGCTTTAAAATAGTCCCGAAATTTCTGCTCACAAATCTGCTCACCTTACTATTCTTCGTTTTTTTCTCTTTCCTATTTTTTCTTTCCATTTGTTCTCTCATGACTTTATCCTCCGATTTTCATTTTCTTCACTCATTATCTTTTAATTATCTAACATTACTACAATTTCTGCAATCTATAAACGCAAGAAATATAAAACACCTGAATGAAAAAGGAGCGTCTCATGGACGCCCCTTGGTATACAAACATTCTAAACATTTTCATCAAAACCTAACCATTGCAGTTACCTTCGTGTGCATGTTCGTGACATACCGCACCGGTAGACTTTAATTCTCCTCTAAGCCATGCTTCTACACAATCTTTTGCATCTCCCTGTGCTCCAACGATCACCTCTACATTTCTTTCATTGAAGATATCGACAGCTCCGCCGCCCATACCGCCTGCAATAATCACTTCTGCACCATTATCTGCTAAGAAATTCGGCAGAAAACCTGGACGGTGTCCCGGATTCGGAACGCTCTTTTCATCTACAATTTTGTTCTCCTCCACATCGAAGAAGATAAAGTTCTCACAGTGTCCAAAATGTCCTGCTACGGTGTGTCCCATAGCTGCTACAGCAATTTTCATAATTCATTACTCCTTTTCATCTTTATTTGTTATTTTTGATATAACCTAAATTAGTTCTTTTGTGCCAGCCCCAAAAGCCCACGCACATTTTCATAAACCTCCAAAAGCGCTGTCCTTGCAGCACAGTCAATCTCTGCCAAACTTTTCCCTTCATTAATCGCTTTGGAAGCAGTTTTATCATAAGGAATCTTTCCCGTAAACGGAATTTTATTTTCCTCACAGAAAGAAACAATACATTCTGTATTTTCCGGACTCTGATCCCATTTATTTACACAGACAGCAAGCTTTGTTCCAAGGGTATCCGCCGTTTTTACAAGGCGCTTCAGATCATGAAGCCCCGAAATGGACGGCTCTGCAACTACAAGCACCAGATCCATTCCGCTGACAGAAGCTATGACCGGACAGCCGATTCCCGGAGAACCATCCACAATAGCAAGTTCTGTCTCCGGCGCATGTTTCAGCATATCAAGCTTCACTGCTGTCACTAATTTACCGGAATTTCCACGACTCATTTTCAGCGTCGCGGTGCTGAATACAGCATCCCCAAGATAGAGCTTCTGTTCTCCCGCAACATCTTCCACGAGACGTACCGCATCTTTCGGACAAACGTATTGGCAAACACCACAGCCTTCACAATTATATTCGTCCACATAATAAGACTTTCCCTTGTCTAAAATAGCATCGAATCTGCATTTTTCTGCACAGATTCCGCAATGCACACACGCATTCCCATCGATAACCGCTTTGTTTGATCCGATAAATTCTTTTGTCTTACACTCATTGTTTTTTTCTGTAACAATATGAAGATTCGGCGCGTCCACATCACAATCTGCAATGGCACGGGATTTTGAGAACTGAATAAATGCGGCAGCTGTCGTTGTCTTTCCGGTTCCGCCCTTTCCACTTAAAATCAGAAGCCTTTTCATGATATCTCACCTCCGATTTTCTTCAAAATATCTCGGAATAGTACGCGGTACTCTTCCTTTTCTTCACATACGATCTTCCCCTTCGCGGAAAGCTCTGCTGCCTCCCGATCATAAGGAATTCTCGCCAGAATCTCCACTTGATTCTCTATGCAAAATTTTTCCAATGGTTCATACGGAAGATCCTGTTTATTGATAACAACTCCACATTTTTTTCCCAACAGATTCACCAATTCATAGACCATTTTAAAATTATGAAATCCAAATGAGGTTGGTTCTGCCACTAAAATACAATAATCTGCATCTCCAATGCTCTCATTGACACTGCAGGCGCTTCCTGGAGGACAGTCAACAATACTTAATCCCTCTTTTTGAAATCCTTCCTTTTTTGCAGATTTAATAACTGCAATGCCGGAGGCCTCCCCGATATTTAATACTCCCGTAACAACATTGACTTGATGGTGAATACCTATTTCTACGTGCCCCAGTTCATATTCTGTCTCTGTTACAGCATCTTGCGGACAAACCATCTTACACCCTCCGCAAGAGTGGCACACTTCTGAAAAAAGCATTGGCTTATCCTTCACATACACAAGAGCGTGAAACTGGCAAAAATCTACACATTTTCTACATCCGTCACACTGATTTTCCCGAAACTTTGGCAAACATCTGTAAACGATTTTATTTTCTACATTTTGCGGTTTAAGAAACAACCTTCCGTTCGGCTCTTCCACATCACAATCAATGTAAGTTGACCGATTCGCTGATACAGCAAGATTCACAGACACAAATGTCTTTCCCGCTCCGCCTTTACCGCTTAGAACTGCAATTTTCATTATTGTATCCCATGAAAGCCTGCATGAAACTTTGTAAGTTCTGATAGCTTTTCTTCCTTTAACAATTCTATATTTTCTCTTGCATCTTCTACTTGAGATTTATATATTTTCATTTCTGCAGCTTTAAATACATTTCCTGCATTTTCTCCGCAGCGAACAGTGATGATCGTATCTGCACCGCTGTCTAACACAAACTGTGCCGCCTTTAATCCGGCGCCTCCTTCTGCCTCTGCCGCAGGATTATCTAAAATTTCAACAGTATCTGCCTTTACATCACACATCATAAAATAAGGCGCTCTGGCAAATGACACACAGACATCTTTCTTATTTTCATCCAAAGGTATTGCAATCTTCAAACCTGACTCCTCCTTTTTTTCTTCCCACCTGTAACATCGGTGCATTCTCTGTCCTCTGCAACAGGCTTTTGACTCTTCTTCACACAAATGAAAATCACCGCCTTTGATCACAAGCGTGCTGCCATTAACCAACGCTTCTGCAATCTTCTTTCTTGCTTCTGCGTAAATCAGTTGAACTGTTGTCCTTGCAACATTCATATAGGCGCTGCACTCTTCCTGCGAAAAATTTTCCTTATCGATCAGACGGATGGTCTCATACTCATCCACTGTCAAGACCACTTCTTTTCCGGCACCACCTGCCTGTGTCGGAGTAAATTCGTTGTACTTTGGCATGGAACATACCCTGCGGCATTTTCTCGGACGTGGCATGAAATTCTCCTCCTTTTCATACGCATTTTCATTTATGGCATATGTCATTTATATTTCTATGATACACCTTAATTGGAATATGTCAATAACTATTTCAGACTCTGATATAAATAAACCACTCCGGCTAGCTACAGCCAGAATGGTTATATACATTACTATATTTCTCTTAATCTTTTAGAAATCATTAAACATATTACAATCAGCGGTATTACTACACAAGCAAGAACTATAGTTATCCATATCGGAATCTGTACTTCTGGTCTAAGTCCCAAAATTAATATTCCCATATAGATACTACCTATAATTTCCAAAAAATTCTGCACTTTTTTGCGTTCTTCTTGAAGCTTCAATCTACTCTTTATCTTCTCTGATCTCCAAATTCCATATTTTATTTGAATATCATTCACATCTTCATCAGATACAAGATCATCCATACTTACGCCTAATTCTAATGCCAATTTTTTCGCGGTAATCAAGTCCGGACACCTTGAACCGTTCTCCCAACGACAAATAGTTTGCCTTGAAACATACAATTTGTCTGCCATCTGCTGTTGCGTAAGGTTTTTTTCTTCTCTTAACTTCTTGATGTTATCATTTAATGCCATACTGTATACCTCTCTTTCACCTTTATCATATACCGCTAAGGTTTAAAACAAAAGCAACTGTAAGGGCGGCACTCATAAAACAGCATAAGAATGTTTTCGGGAAACGGCGTAGCTTCGGCTATGCCGTTTCTCCATTTTGTAGGTCGTTCAGCATGGCAGCGGGAAGTATTCCCACAAGGTCATAGGAAATGTCAATCTGTTGTTCTCTATATCCCTTTGACTTATCTGGGGCGTGAACATACACCGCCTTTACCATATCGTTTAAGACAGTCGGTGTCAATTCGTCCAAATCAAGATACTTTTGCACTTGCCGATAAACCTGTCAATGTTTTCTGCCTGTTCTTCTTGCTGTATAATTTCTTCATTCAGTTGCAACAGCTTTTCCCGCAGTTGTTCCTGCTCCTGTTCGTAATCATCAGAGAGCATTTGAAATCTGCTGTCAGATAATTTTCCGTTGGCGTTATCTTCGTAAATACGTTTGAAAAGTCGGTCAAGTTCTTCTATCCGGCGTTCCGCTTGTGTCGCTTGCCGCCGCTTTGCCGCAAGTTCTTTCTTCGCTTCGGCTTTCCGCTTTGCCCCCATAGCCTGTCTAAAACGTTCTTCATGGTTGGCTACACAGGAAATCACAAGCCGCAGATGTGCAAGCACGCCCTGTTCCAGTACCACAGCGCGGATAAAGTGCGTCGGGCAGACTTCTTTCCCTTTTAGTCTGGAAGTGGAACACACGAAATGGTCTTGCCTTGCTTCAAAATTCTTGCTTGTGCAGTAATACAGCTTTTCCCCACAATCAGCACAACGCACTATACCAGAGAACATATTTGTTTTTCCTGTCCTCGTCGGACGGCGTTTGTTCTTTCGCAATTCCTGTACCCGTTTCCATATGTCAGCGTCAATAATCGCTTCATGGGTGTTCTCGAACACAAGCCATTTTTCCTCTGGATTGTAACAGGTCTTTTTGCTCTTGTAGGACTGCTTATAGGTTTTGAAGTTTACCGTATGCCCTTGATATTCTGGTCGTTCCAAAATATCCGCTATGGTATCTCCCGTCCAGTTGTAGGGATTGTCCGGCGGTGCATTCCTTGTTGTGCGTCCTATCTGCATGAAATGGATTGTCGGTGTTATGACTTGCTCCTCTTTCAGAACACGGGCAATTTGTGTTGGACCGTAACCCTCTAAGCAGAGTGCAAAAATTCTTTTGACCACATCGGCAGCTTCCCTGTCTACAACCCAACGCTTTTTGTCGTTGGTATCTTTCATGTAGCCATAGGGCGGGTTCGTGCAAAGATGTTCGCCTGCTTCGCCTTTGGATTTCATCACAGCGCGGATTTTCTTGCTCGTGTCTTTCGCATACCACTCGTTGATGATATTGAGAAACGGGGTAAAATCGCTGTCCTGTTGGTTTGCGCTGTCAATACCATTATTGATAGCAATAAACCGCACACCTTTTTCCATAAACAGGACTTCCGTATAGAAGCCGACTTTCAGATAATCACGCCCTAGACGGGACATATCCTTGACTATCAGCGTCGATACTTCTCCGTTCTCTATCTTTTCAATGAGTTCGCTCCAACTTGGACGGTTGAAGTTCGTACCCGAATATCCGTCGTCTACAAAGAACAGGGGATTTTTGAAGCCGTTTTCCTTTGCGTATTTACTTAAAATCGCCTTTTGATTTACAATGCTGTTGCTGTCGCCCTGTAATTCGTCGTCGCGCGATAAGCGGCAATAAAGGGCGGTAAGTTTGTTGTCAGACTGCCTTAACATAAGTTTGCTCCTTTCGTTGGCGGGCAGTCTGCCATACAGGATTGTATGTACTCATTTTATCGGCTCCCGTCCTTTTTATCAACTTCTTTCTGTAAATTTTCCTGTTCCATAAGGCGTAAAACTTTGCTCGGCAATGATTTCTGCCCGTCATAGCTGCCTGTAAATCGGTAGAGCGTTTTTCCCGATTTTATGACGACTTCACGCTTTGGAAGTTCTTGATACAGCGGATTTTTAACAACAATTTGACCGTCTTTGATAATTCGTTTCCTTTCCATTCCTTTCCCGTCCTTTCGTAGTTTGATAGAAGAAAAGTTTCTCAGCAAGCATAGGAACGGGGTACCCTTTCCGTAAAATCACCCTCTTTTGTCTGCCGACAGCGGGCGATTTTTGCTTGTTGGGAAGCTTCCCAAACCCTCTGATTTCCCTCTCACTACCTGCAACACCGCACACGGCGATTTTGCCAAAGTTTTGAGAGAGATTTTGCAAATTTTCTTCTTCACTTCTTAAATACGGAAAAGTTTCAGAAATGCCAAAGTGCTATGGAAAAAACAAAAAATGTACGGAATAAACTTCTTAATGTTACTCCGAAACTTGACAGCGTAAAGATTAAAAGATATAATGTAGACAGTGTAAAGATTTATGGAGGAATTTATTATGCTGGAGCAAAGACAATCTTATCATCACAAGGATTTACGAAACGCCTTGATTGAAACAGGAATTGAACTTGTAAGCACAGAGGGAATAAACGCCTTTTCATTAAGAAAAGTAGCTGCGGCTTGCGGGGTTAGTCATGCAGCCCCATACAGCCACTTTCAAAATAAAGAAGAATTACTAAACGCAATGCAGATATTTATTACAGATAGGTTTTCTGAATTGTTAGAAAATACCATTGAAAAGAATAGCAATGATACAGAGTTGCTAAAAGAAATGGGAATAGCCTATGTATCTTTCTTTGTAGAAAATCCCTCTTATTTTCAATTTCTGTATGCTCAATCTAATATTAAAATTGACTTATCCATGTCAATACCGGACAATCAAAATTATAAGCCTTTTATTATTTATAAAAACATTGTCGGCAACCTATTAGAACAGACAAACTATCCAAAGGAAAAGCAAAATGACATTATCATAACAATCTGGGCTTTTATACATGGAGTTACTGCATTAGCTACCATGAATAACGTGTCTTATGATAATGACTGGAAACAGAAAGTGGTTGATTTTATGAACATATTTCAACTTTCCTTTATGAGTGAAACAGGAGATAAAATATGATAGGAATTTATTTTAGCGGAACAGGCAACACGAAATACTGTTTAGAAAAATTTATTACTTTATATGATGTTAAGGCCGAAATTGCTCCCTTAGAGAATATTCACACAGTAGAAAAAATAACGCACCATAAAGACATCATTTTTGCATATCCCATATATTACAGCAACCTTCCCAAAATAGTAAGAGATTTTATATGCGGAAATTCTGACCTTTGGAAAGGGAAACGTATTTTCATTCTTGCAACAATGGGGCTTTTTAGCGGTGACGGTGCCGGTATAGCTGCACGATTGTTTAGGAAGTACGGCGCGCAGATATGGGGAGGGCTTCATCTAAAAATGCCAGACTGTATTTGTGATGTAAAAACGCTAAAACGCTCTCTGGCGCAGAACAAACAAATTGTTGCAAAAGCAGAGGGGCGTATAAAATTAGCGGTCAACAATCTAAAAAAAGGTACTCCATCAAAAAATGGGCTGAGTTTTCTATGCCATATTACAGGACTCTTAGGACAACGACTTTGGTTTTGGAGCAAAACACAAAAATACTCTGATAAAATACATATTGATACAAATGCTTGTGTCAAGTGCGGTTGTTGTGTAGCTGTATGCCCCATGAAAAATTTATATTTGTCACAAAACGCAATCAAAGCAAGCGGGCGCTGTACTTTATGTTATCGGTGTGTAAATCAATGCAACAGTAAGGCAATTACAATTTTGGGAACGCAGGTGGTTTCCCAGTATTCTGTTTATGATTTACAACAGAACAAGTGAAATTGAGGTGACGTATTGCAACAAGAACAATGGATTTTATGTCCAATATGTAATTCTAAAACCCGATTAAGAATACGGGAAGATACAGAGTTGAGGAATTTTCCACTATACTGTCCAAAGTGTAGACAGAAAAATTTAATCAATGTAAAAAAATTTAATATTTCAGTTATTACGGAGCCAGACGCACAGACGCAGAGCCGATAACACGCAAATAGAAAATGCTGTTATCGGCTCTTTTCCGTTCTGAGATAGATTAACCGCCGTATTTTTATACATAGTCAATACGCGGGAACGCTCATTTAGGATATGGCGGTATCAAGGAGGTATCGCCATGTCCTTTTTCTGTTTCTTTGACATTCTTCAATCATTAAAAAAAGCCTATTCCATACAACGGAATATTCTGGCTGTCAGTATGAACACACACATCACTACGTACGCTTAAATAACTCATATTACCAAACGCCTATGTGGTTTTGCGACTGCATGGGCGTTTGGTGTAATAGCCCCCTACTGGGAAGAAAGGGGGTGAGTTAAATGATTTATTCGGAAGAATACAAGGAGCATATCGAATACACTTTTGCTGCTTTTTGCAGAACAGTTCTCCATAATGCGGCAATGAGCGCCTATCGTGATTTTGGACGGAAACAAAAACGGGAAGTGTCGCTTGAATACTTAATATCCGAAACGTCGTTTGAAGCGTTCACAACAGATACTTATTTTGAACAATGCGACCAACCGGCTATTTTTGTTGTGAAAGGGCAAGAGGTTGTTGTTGCAAGTAAACGGTTAGCCGACGCACTATTGAAATTGACCGAGCAAAGGCGAAATGTTTTGCTTTTATGCTTTTTCTTCGGTTATACCGACGCTCAAATCGGAAAAGAGTACGGGCGAAACAGAAGCACAGCGAATTACTGGAAATTAGCAGCACTAAAACAGCTACGAAAAGAAATGGAGAGATTAGAACATGAGGAACAAGAAACATATCCCCTTTGAAGTCATTGAAAAGGCAGTCGCCGGAGAGCCGGAAGCGATTGAACTTGTTTTACAGCATTACAGTCCACGCATTAAGTACCTGTCCAAGTATCAAGGGCATTTCAGCAGCGATATTCAAGACCGACTGCAAGCACAGCTTATGAAAGCGATAATTCAGTTTCGTTTTGATAAGTAACAAGTAGCAAAGCCAGAGAAAGCCGTCAAGGATAAACTTCGCGCTTCGCGTCCTTGACGGTTTTCTCTGTCCTTGCGTAGACAAGAGCGTAATCGGATAGACCGCTTGCGCTCTCTATGAATTTTCTGAACGGATAATTATTTCTGTATTTTCGTTTCCTTTCGCTTCCGTTCCGATAGCTTATGGGGAGAGGAAAAATTAAGAGGACGGAAAGGAATGGAATGGGTAATTGATTTAATCAGTAATTATTTAATCTTTACTTTATATATCTTTATTTAATTGCGTTGGATTTTCCGACGTCGGATTACCCGATGTCGGAAAATCCAATATCGGGTAATCCAACACTGGAAGCCGTAACTACACATAAGCTTTGTTCCATGTAAACAATTACATGAATTGCCATAGTAAAGTTACGCAGTAAGGGGCAAAAAATCCTTGATTTAGGCGGATTACAGGCACGAAAACATCAAGGGTAAGGGTTTTATACCTTTTCCCTCAAAAATGAGGTTCTACTGCGTAACATTTTTCTCC